>Ga0208784_1000027_pt1 | contig 63624 bp, 87 predicted proteins | sample DEB19_08_DNA_FD_184531 | JGI IMG/M metagenome (GOLD analysis project Ga0208784, IMG submission 184531) | Aqueous microbial communities from the Delaware River and Bay under freshwater to marine salinity gradient to study organic matter... | ecosystem: Environmental > Aquatic > Marine > Coastal ... | reverse complement strand
CATCTTCAGCTAGAAGCACAACCTCCGGCTCTGCTTCCACTTTTGGCTCATCACCAAGATCAAGGCTAATTTGGTTTTTATCGTCTGCCATAGGAAATCTCCTTACCAAGCAGCGTCAGGATGCGGAACGCGCCCTTGCACAAGAGCGTCATCAACAATTCGGCAAAGAACGCCGTTGACAGTGATGCTCCAAGCATCGCTAGGACGCACGATCAGCCAGTCGTGCATGTTGATTTCAACGTCTTGAAACCACTTCCCGGCGTCATCCTCAAAAGCAAGATTGCCTTTTTTAACCAAAAGGCCGACTTTGGACTGAAATTTGTCCTCTTCTCGGTTTTGGTCCGGCAAAAAGAACCCGCTTTTGGTCTTCTCCGGGCGCAAATAGACCGCGATCAAGAGTTTATTGTTGAACAATTCAATCCCTGACAGATCGCCAATCTCGCTAATCAACTTCTCCTTTGGATCAACCTCATGATCCATCACCATGTATGGCATGTTTAAGCCCCCTCTTCCTTACCGTTAACAATGGCTTGCGCCTCATCAACAAGCTCTAAAGCCTGCCGAAGTCCTCTGATTATTCCTACTTGGTGTTTGTATGTGGCAAAGTCAAAGTCTTCCATGACATGAATAGTTGTCAGAGACTCTTTAAGCCGCTCTATTTCTTGAGAAATAAGATCATCTAGCTTGCGCCTGAACAGCGCATGATTGGTCAACATATCGTCCCCCGTGACGATCCCCCTGTATGTAAGGTGGGACGGGAGATGGAGGGGGCCCAGTCTCCCGTCCCGATTCGCAACGTCTCGGGCCGCTGCGAATTAGTGTTTGCGCGACTGAATTTCCGTCTTTTCCAGTCGGCCAAGACCCGAGCCAGCGCCCGCGTCCATATCCTTGTAGGAGCGATAGACCTTGCCGCCAGCCTTGCGAGCCGACCGCTTGTTCTCCTGAATTTCAGTCTTCTGAAGACGGCCCTCACCCGAACCAGCGCCCGCAGTCATGTTCTTATAAGACGCGCGGCCACCACGCTTGCGCGCCATGGGCGGCATCTGAGGAGGCATCTGCGGCGGAGGAGCCGGAGGCGCGGCCATCGGCATCGGGGGCGGACCACCCTGCGGGCCACCCGGAACCGGAATCGGAAGACCCGGAGGCGGCGCACCCGGAGGAGGAGCCATCATGCCGTCGGGCTGATCACCCTTGCCAGCCGCAATGATGATGTTGATGTTGGTCTTGCCCTTAGCGCGACCGCCATCTTTGCGAGCCATACGGCCACCGGGAACAACGCCCGGAACCTTTTCGGGATAGCCCGCGCCAGAAAACACACCGCCGCCGCTCTCACGGTTCATGCGCTTCATGCCACCCTGAGACTTACCGGTGCGAGCTTCAGGCTTCACCATCTTCTTGATGAGGGCCTTGTCCATCGCCTCGTCAGGGTGCTTGGCCTTGCCGCCGTTCTTCAGGCCGGGCGTGACAGGGTTGCCTGCGAACTCCATGGCCTTGTCTTTCACCATGGACATGCGGGGATCGCCCATCATCGGGCCACCCATCATCTTTTTGGTGCGGCCACCGGACTTGCGGCCTTCCATAAACTTCTGCGCTTCAGCAGCAGACATCCCACGCATTTCAGGCTTGGTATCAAGGTCTTTCGGGCGCGCGGGCGGCAGCGGAGGGTTTTTGGGCAGCTTGCTCTCGGGCTCCGCCTTGGTCGCGGCAGGCGAGACAACCTTCTTGTTGCCCTCGTAAAGACCTCCGCCATGCTCTTTCTTGGCGCGACCACCCTTCTTCATGCCCCCAACGTGCTTGAGGCCCTCACGGTCCTCGTTGGCGTCCTTGACGTTGCGGTTGATCTTGGCATTGGCATAGGAGCGGGGCGTGACACCCAGATTGGACTTGGCCTTCTCGCCAGTCACCTTGCCACCAGACTTAAACGCGCGGCGCGAAATTGGGCGCAGACCCGTCTTTACGTCAGCGTTCAGAGCGTCCTTGGGCGGCTCGTAGCTGGAAGAATCAACCTTAGCGCCGGGCTCGCCAGCGGCGATCCTCTTCGCCTTGCTCTTCATGGCCTCGCGGGCCTTCTTGGCAACGTCGTACATGCTTGCTCCTAGCTAGGTTCTGGGGCGTCCCCCATGCTGCCGGGAAGGGGGCTTGGGCAGCGGCAAGCCTTTGCGGAAACTTAGCATAAGCGCCCTGTCAACAACAGAGCCGCCCTTGTTTTTGCCAAGGCCAATTTGCCTAGCGTACTCAGGGTCAAATTCTGCCCACCTAGAACGTAGGTTTTCTGGCAGAAGAATTAAGTAACTGACATTTCCTCTGTCTTCGACTGAATTGATATATGGGATATGGTCATATCCTTGTGATTTTAAGTATTTTTCGTAAGCCACTTTAGCATTTATAGAGTCTGGTTTTAGTTTATTTTTGTCTGCAAAGACAGTTACTTTTCGGCGCAGTTCAGCTTCAGAGAACGGCTCTCCATTACTTTTGACAAATGGTTTTTCCATGCGGGCAAGCAAAGGCATAATAGAGCCTGCCTGATTTTCATTAGCCAACCCACTTCCAAGCCCATAATCTTTACCAAAATATTTACGCAGACGGTCTTCAGCGGCTTGCAAGCTGCCAACATGCACCCCTAAAAGATCATGCCTTTGCGGGCCGCGATACATCCTAAATTCGTCAAAAGGCTCCGTCGCGCGCGTGGCGTGATAAACATCACTGGTAAAACCAAGTTCCCTTGCTCTTGCTAATCTTTCAGCTTCAGAAGCCGCCAGTTTAGCGCCTGTTGACCCCAGCGCCCCAGCCGGAGCCATTCCAAACCCGCCGCCCATGACGGTTCCGGCTAGTTCCGTAGCGCGCTGAATAGCTTCGTCGGATTTGGGGTCTAGGCGTCCCTGATAGGCGTCACCGGGCGCTGTCACGCCGCTCATGATGCCCTTTGCCATTCTGACAGGCCATGTCTGACCAAGAACCTCGCCAACATCCGCCATCTTCTCTCTGGTGTCCAACTGCTTGGCGTAGTTGACCAGATCATTCGCGGCGACGTTCTGCTCTTCCTGCGTGCGCGGGAACATGCCCTCCGGCGTGCCGCCATCCTGCATGACCTGACGCCCCACATGCGGAAGGTAATGGGTCGGATATTGGTCTTGCAGGAGGCGGGGCTTCTTCATGTCAGCGCTGCGTCAGGAGATGATGGATGATCTCCAAAGCCTTATGGATCGCCGCGTCTTTGCCCCCCGCGCCAGCGCCCGTGCGCCCGCCAGAGGCCCGGCCAACAAACTCTTCCTTGTTCTTTTCCAGCTCACGCATTGCCTTGTCTGCGCGAACAAAGTCAGCAGCACTACCCTCGTCGCCCCAATTCAGAACTGCGCGCTGCGGAGCCCCGCCAGCGGTCGGCCCCTGCGGACGCTCAACCACTCGTTGGCTGGTAGACTGGTAATCTTCACGTCCTGACGCAGCAGGCGCAGCAGCGGCCTGCGTGACACGACGAGCCAGCGGAACCGACTTGCGAACCGCAGCCGCATAAGCAGCCTGTCCGTCATCCGTGTAGCCGCCGGTAAGAGGCACCCCCGGAGTTTCGCTGCGCACGTCGTCGGAGAATGGCATCCCAGCAACGCCGCCAGACATTCCCTCGCTCTCATAGCCGGGCAGGTCACGGAACCGGTACTGAGCGTCCGACATCCCATAATCAACTGGCGCATTGCGACGGTTTATGGCACCAGCCGGGTCGCCTTCCGCACGCTGCGGCAGATAGTCAAGCAGGCTTGTGGGTGATTCGGCCAGCACCGCAGCGCCAGTAGCGCCCGCCGCGCCCGTGGTATTGAGGAGACGCTGCATACGAGGATCAGCCAGCAGGGCTCCCTGACCCGTCAAGGCCCCGCCAGACGGCGCGCCCGCAACAGCCGGAACACCAGCAGCAGGACCAGCCGCAGCCGGAACGCCCGCAGGAGCGCGAGCCGCCGGAGAGGTTGATCCGCGCAGAGCCACCGCGCTACCCGGAGGCGTCGTTACAGGACCGGCAGGCACCACGTCGCCAAACTTCGGCTTGCCAACAAGGCTGAAGCCGCGATTAGCGCCCTCCATGCTCTGCGTGCCACGCGCCGCACGAGCAATCTTCTCAGCGCGCTCCGTAGCCGCAGCGCCTCGCATTGCAGGAGCAGAACGCGCCCCCATTTGAGCCAAAGCCCGCAAGGCTAGAATGGCGGGAGGAATAATCGCAACCATCACATTAGCCCTTTCTGTTGCCGGTCAGCCTCGACTTCTTCAAGGGCCGGACGGACAAGCGGTTCAATAAGACCGACGTTTTCAGGATGCTGAAGAACGTCCTGCGCCAAGTCAATCAACTGCGTGCGCTCTTGGCTAAGACGGTTCTGGCGGTCGTTGTGCATCTCCGCCATCTTGTCTTCATCGCCCGCAAGGTCTTTCTGGGCCCGCAACATTTCCAACTGCGCACGCTGCTGGTCCATGCCAATCTTGGCGTCAATCTCTTTGGCGCGGGTTTGGCTATCCAGCATACGCGCTTCGGAGTTGCGCTTGTTGTTTTCCATTTCCGCCATGGCCTCCAGAAGCTCCGGCGGGGGCTTATCACGAGCAGAGGCCGGGGCCATAAACTGCTCGGGGTTATTCCAGCCAATGGCTTGCAGGGCGGCAACGTCCACCGCAATCGGGTCATAAAGAGACGGGCTGGCCTGCTGAAGCTGCTTCAGCGCCATGATCTTCATGAGGCGCTGCGACTGGCTCGCGGTATTGGGATCGGCCTGCGGGACAAGATCGCAATCATCCAACGCAGCCATAAACGTCTTCTCATCCCACGGGTAAGCGGGACGGCGGTTCTTCTGCCAGAAGCTCTCGGGATGCTCCTTGAACTCCCTCGCCAAAAGGGAGAACTCGTCAGCTTGCGCGGCATGAAGGCGCTTGTGAACCGAGTTAACCACCTTCTGCGCCTGCTCAATCATCGCGAGCGTGGTGCCGACCGGAGCATCCGGCTTGCCTTCCGTCACCATGACTTCAGACGTGCCACCCACGCGCATACCCGTGTCAGCCATCTGCGTGACAAGGTTCATGAGTGCGCCGGACGGCTCTTTGTACGGCAGCGGCATCACAGCTTGCGTGATAGGCATACCATTTGTTTTAACAGTTGCGCCTCCGCCCGGAGGAACGCGGAAGATATTTGTATTCTGGCGTGCGCCCGTGTCCGCCATAAGGAAGCCGGGAAAATTGTTATACATGCCAGCGTCAAGTAGCTCACGCCACGCAGCAGTGATAGCGTTAGTCGTGTTGCCCAGAATGTGAAGAAGGCCGATGTCATAGAAGCCCATCCCCGGAACAAACGTATATTTCACAAAGTTCTGACGGGCGGTAGGAAGCTCCTGATCGTCCTCATCGTAGTTGCGGACGATGCTCAGGATTTCTTTGGTAGATGCGTCAATCGTGATGCGGTAAGGAATCTCCAGCCCGGTTTCCTTACCCTTGTAGCGATGCTCAAATCCGCGAATGTCTAGCTCGCAATAGCACTCGTAGATTTCGCGGTCGCGATCATCCGGGTTGTAGCTGTCAGGACTGATACCCTGCTGGCTCATCTGCTCGCGCTGCACGCTATCAAGCTGCGGAGCTTTTGGCGTAGACAGATCAATGTCACGGTACACGCCCAAAATCTGCAACCGCTTCACAGTAGAAGGGCGCATGTACACGCGATGCGTGATGCGTTTGGCGTTGCGCAGATCGGTGGCGGAGTTGTTGACGATCAGATCGTCGGCATCCACGCTCTCTGACACGGGCCGGTTGCGCAGCGGGCAGAAGTAGACCTTCTTGAACGCCGAGCCACCGAAACCAAGCATGAGCAACATGCGGTCAGTGTCAGGGTAGTATTCCGTGGCGATGCTAGTCAGATAGTGATTAAGATCGCGCTGGAGCGCGTTAGCCATCTGATCTTGCTGCAACGTGGCGCGGGTAGAGTCATTCCTGATCTTCACCGGGCCATCGGTGGGAAGAAGCTCTGATCGCGCGTTGGCCTGAAATCGCAACACAGCTTCCAGCAGCAGAGGGTGTCGGACCTTTGACATGCCCTCAACCGGTGCGCCGTCAGCCGCGCCCGCCAGACCGGGGATTTCAATCTTCAAACCAAGGAGCTTGATGCCTTGCGCGCGGTCTTCAATCCACTCTTTGCGGCTATCCAAGTCGTCTTGGATGCCCTTCATGATGTCAGCGGAGATACGGGACAGTTCGGCAGCGTCAATGTCATCAACCAGATTGTCAAACCAGCCCTCGCCAGAACGCGAGCGGGCGGATTCAATCGGCCTGCCATCTAGTGACACGGAGATAGAGCCGTCGGCATGTTCAATCTTGAGGATATTGCCAGCGACATCCACTTCAGGGCGGTCTTCACCGCTGGCGTCGTCATACTCAATGATTACGTCGGTCTGCGCAGGCAGGGCTTCTTCTTCAGGGCCAGCCTGACGGATGTTCGGGACAAGACCGGGCGTAAGCGGCATGACTAATCCTCTTCAGAGCCAAGCTGCTCCATCTCTTCTACGAAGCGGCGTATGCCCTCTTGGGCCGCTAGTGTATCGGATTTTGCTTGGATTTCATAGTGACGCACGTAATCGTGCGGTTCCTTGCCCCAAACCTCCACCTTGAACTTGCCAAGGCTAAAAACAGAGGATGGGATGATGATGTCTACTACCGCTTGAGCAAGAACCCGGCTCATTTCTCACCTTAAACTATGCTGGATACAGTGGTTGCCACGTATTATTGCCTTGGAAGGTCATATTGGCTTCCGCTTCGGCTGACCATTCCGCGCCACGGACCAGAACTCCGGTGTCACGGAGGTGCCGCATCGCCATTGAGACAGTATCCACCAAGTCGTCGTGCTTTCCTTTGGGAAATTGGCCGACTTGGGCGATGACCATCTCCGCCCATTGCTTATTTGGCGCAAAAACTATGTTTTCGGCAAACAAATGTTGCACAGAATAGAGCCGGGCGACCTTATCTTGGCCTTTTGGGTCAAACAAATGCACGCCAAACCGCTCAAAACCGTACAAACGGCGGATTTCTTGAGCTACGGAGTGGCCTGCGGCCTTATTTTCAATGAGCAGGGTGTCAACCTTGAATTTCCGGCAGCTATCTGACACCCGTGACACAAGATCATGTAGCTCATAACGCCCCTGCCAAGCGTACATGAGCATGACTCTGGGGTGACTTTCGGCAAAAGCACGCTCGTCGCCACCTAAAACCTTGACGTTTTGGGCTACAACGTCACCAGAGAACACGCCCCAGATGGTTAGAGCGGACGGATCGTTCTCTGTTTTGGTGGTGTAGGCCGTGTCGAGGCAGGCGATGATGAGCTCCATGTTGGGGTAGATGCTGCTATCCCATGGCTGCCACCATTCTCGCTTGATAATGCCGCCGCCTTTTGGCTCGGGGCGCTGCTGAAGCTGTCCGGCAGCAGCCCAAGGTCCGAGCTGACGCTCCAAAATGGCGACTTCACCCTCGCCAAAACGTTCGGGCCAGAGGAGAGCGCCTTCACGGTCGTCTAGTTCCACCTGCGCTTCGGGGGAAATCGGTATCCGTTCACCGTCTTCGGTTACCTCTACGAGGGGCGTACCGTCATCAGCGAGGCCACGGGGGTCATGCCACCCGATGGAGGTATAGCTGTGGCGCTGCCATTCATATCTCATTGGCAGACAGAGGTGGGTCCATTCTCCTACGTCCTTGGAGAGGATATGTCCGGTCAGGTCTTCTTCCGAGAGCCTCTGCTGAATGACGATGAACGCGCCCGTTTTGGGGTCATTGAGGCGGGTTGAGAGGGCCGAGTCCCACCACTCAATCGTGGACATGATGGTTGCTTCGGAGAACGCTTCTTGGGCGGCGTTCGGATCGTCCACAACAATAATTGAGCCACCCTCACCGGTGAGCGCAGAACCAACTGACGTTGAAAGACGGGACCCGTTCTTGTCATTGTCAAACCTAGTCTTGGTGTTTTGGTCGCCGGTGAGCTTGAACCTGTCACCCCAGCGGGCCTGATACCACGGGCTTTCAATCAAGCGTCGGCATTTGACGCTATCGCGGAGAGAAAGCTGCTGGGCATATGAGGCGTGAAGGAACTGAACGCCCGGTCCAGACGTTGGGGTAAGCCACGGCTGCGCCCATACCCAAGCCGGAAACGCCACAGAAGTGAGCGAGGACTTGGAGCAGCGGGGCGGGATGTTGATGATAAGCCGCCTAATATCTCCGTCGGCCACGGCTTGCAGATGTTCAGCCACAGCTTGGATCGGCCAACCGTCGGTGAAGCCAACAGAGTCTATGTGCTGCCAGCCGCCCTTGAGGAACGTATAGAGATCGTCCTCACAGTCCGTAGCGTCTAGCTGAAGAAGCTGCTTGTCTATGTCAATCTTAGCGCCGTCAATTTCCAGAAACGCCACGGCTGCCCCCTGTCAATAATCTGACGCCACCCAGAGAAACCCAATCCCCGCCAGAAGGACGGCAGCTATGAATATAAGCTCAGGATTCGCCATTTGCTTGCTCCAACGCGGCTTCCAATTCCCTGATACGGGCGGCGAACTCCCACGCCTTTTCAGAAGCAACCTCTCGGCTGTGACGCTCTTCAGATAGCTCACGCTCCAAATCCTGTATCCGTAGCCGGGCTTCACGGAGCTTTGCCATAGACGCCAAATGGTTCTGATACAGCTTGCGGTTGCTTTCATTGGCTATATCGCCGCGCGTAGTCATATCACCCCCCTATATGCTATACTGGGAAAAAGGGGACCCAAAGGGACCCCCTCGCCAAAGGGACCCATCAGGGGGACCCGTCCGCCTTCTTCTTCCGGGCCATCCTCCCCGCCCGGACAGCAAGCGCCTTATCAAGAGCAAAACTCCGCTTCTCCGGCGATACGTTTTGCCCGCCCTTCTTGCCCGCCCTACTGGCAAGGGACCTGTCCTTGCTAAAGCTCCTACTCTCCGGCCTAACAGCCCTACCCCCCTTAGCCGCAATCAATCGCCGCTTCTCAGGGTCCATAGACGCAAAACCACGCCCACGGCCCTTACCACCACCCTTACCTGCATCACTCATAGCTGTACCCCCGTGAGGGACCCAGTATGCTATAGCTCGGTGAATAGTCAAGCCCGGTGGGGACCCAAGGTTGAATTTTGGGGGGATTTCAGGAGAGGGGTTGGAACCTTAAACGGGGGGTGGCCTTCTATTAGCGGGGGGTTGGGTAGTTGGTTGTCGGGGACCCTTTTGCGAACGCTTCTCATTTGCATCTGCCAAGGCCCCGCCCATGGTTAGCGCGGACGCGGCTGTGATCTTGCAAATGCATCTCATTCTCAACTAGCACAAGCGCTGCTTTAGCATGGCTCAGGCTGTGTTAAGCGCGGGCGAGGCTGTGCGGCGCTGCGCAGGCGAGATGCAGGCAGGATGAGGGCAGGCACAGGGGCGAGAGGTTGCCCAGATGGGCCGCGCATCTGGCACGGGGCTTGATGCGAGCCGTTCTCAATAGCGGCGGAACAAAACGTGAAAACGCGCAGGAGGCCATGCGCGCGACTTTTTGGGGCTGAGGTATAGGCGAGAGCCGCAGGGCGTCTGTGGGCTTCCTAGGGGCTTGCAGAGGCATGTCAAAAGGCTGACGCCTATTCCTGCCCTTTAGCCATGATGAGCATCCGTCGCAGGCTCTCCCTTTGCTCTGGATCAAGCTCGCGTGAGTCAATCACTGTGAGGTTGTTGTTAGTCACCTGCATCGCGTCAGGGCGCATATGCTCCGCATACTTCTTGGGCGCGATCTTGGCGATCATGCGCAGCCGCGTGTCAATCCTGAGCTTAGCCCTCTGCACGGCGACGTTATTGGCTGATCCGTCCGGGTTCACGTCCTGCGAGGCGTCGTCTGCAATGTCCAGACACTCGCTGAACCATGTATCTGCTGCGCTTTCATGCGCGCGCGAGTAATCCGCGAGAAAGTCGGGGCTTTCTCTTATCCACCTCCAAACCGTGCTGATATGCGGGAGGCTTGGCTGCGTCTCGCATATGCGCGTCAGTGGCACGCCCTCAGCCAATAGAGTGCAGATCAATTCCCTATCCTCATCCGTCATCTCTCTGGGGGGTCTGCCCATCCTTGCAGGGAGATTGTCTAGGCTTACCTTAGCAAGAGCTTTCTCTGTTCTCTGCGCCCAAGCAAGAGTCTCCTCCTCTGCCTGTGCGATCCTTCTCTCCTCGCGTCTCTCTGCAATCTCCTCTGGGCTGGGCTTCTTGCCCTTGGCCTTCTTGCCCTCGCCCTCGCCAGATGATGCAGCCGCCGCAGACATAAGCTCGCCCCCGTGAATCCTTGCAGATCAGCACTATAGCACAGCGCGCCCCTCTCTCTCATGGCGGAGTTGTCATGCAGGCCATGATTTGTTACTGTGTTCACGGGGCACTACCCCCTGCTATACCTTAACAATAGGATGAAATAACATGCTCAACCTCAACGTGAATGTGCGCCCTCTCTGCGCTCTCTCCTCTCGCGCCATGCTCGCGGGGCTGCGTCTCTCTGTATGGTCTGCGCGCCGGATTGATCGCCGCGTGACAGATCAAGTGAACGCCCAGCAAGGCGCAGCCGCAGACGCGGGGCGATATAACAAGGCGCTCCTCGCCAAGGATGCCCTCGCCCAGATCAACGCAGCCGTTAATGAGGCGCGCAGCCTCCACTATTCGCGGACCCTCCCATGGCTGGATGACGGCGCGCGGCTCCTTCCTGCAAAAGCTCACCTTGACTATTCGCGCGAGCTTGCCCGGATCAAATGCGATTTTGACGTGGCAGTAGATGAATTCGTCGCGACCTATCCCTCATATGTCGCAGACGCCCAGCGCCGCCTCGGCGCAATGTTCAATCCAGAGGACTATCCGGCCCCGGATCAGGTACGCGCTAAATTCGCGTTCGCCTCGCGTCTCCTCCCTGTGCCAGATGCAGCCGATTTTCGGGTTGATGTGGGCGATGCGGCTGCGGCTGAGATCAAGGCGCAGATTGAACAGGCGACGCAGGACGCCCTGCGCGCCGCAACGCGCGACGTTTGGGAACGGATCGCAGAGGTTGTCGGGCGCATGGCGGAACGCCTGCGCGCCTATCAGCCCCCGCAGCGCCCCGGCGACAGAGTTGAGGGCATATTCCGCGACTCCCTTGTGGAGAACGTGCGCGACCTCTGCGCCCTTTTGCCCTCGCTCAACCTCACAGGCGACGTTGATCTGGCGAGGATCGCAGACGCCATGCAGCGCGACCTCTGCGCCCATGATGCAGATGAATTGCGCCAGTGGGATCAGGCGCGAGAGGACACAGCCGCGCGCGCTGAGGCGATCCTTGCTGACGTGAAGGATTTTCTCGCCTGATCTGCGCTGCGAGCCCCAGCGCCTCGCGCGCTGGGGTTGTCGGGGCAGATCAGCCCATAACCTGATAAGGATAAGCTCATGTTACATGCTCAACTCACAGAATCCCTCATCCACCTCATGCGCGCCGACGTGCCCTCTTTTGTCTGGGGCGCGCCGGGCGTAGGTAAATCAGACGCGATCAAGGCTGCGTGCGCGGCTGAGGGGCGCGAGGTTGTGGAGGAACGCCTTTCTCAACTGGAGTCCATTGATCTGCGGGGCACGCCCACAGAGCGCGACGGGCGAGTCGTCTGGGCGCAGCCTACGTTCATTCAACGCCTCTGGGCGATTCACGAGGCCGGAGGCCGGTCTGCGCTGTTTTTTGATGAGATGAATCAAGGGAGCCCCAGCACGCAGAGCGCCTGTTATCAGATCGTTCTGGACCGTCGCATAGGCGAGCATGTTCTGCCCCCGTCCTGTGTTGTGATAGCAGCCGGGAATCGCCTCAGCGACAAGGCGAGCGCCCAGCGCATGCCCTCAGCCCTCGCGAATAGATTCGCGCATCTTGATCTAGACTGCGACGCAGACTCATGGCGTCTCTGGGCGGATCGCGCGGGGCTCTCGCCCCTCATCTCTGCGTTCATTGCGTTCCGGCCTGAGCTTCTCCACAAGATGCCCCAGCAAGAGGCGCGCGCCTTTCCCTCGCCCCGCTCATGGGCACAGGTAAGCAAGATCGCAGACGCCCCAGACGCCCTGCGCCCTGCCCTTGTGCGCGCCCTCATTGGCGAGGAGGCCGCAGGCGAATTCGAGGCGTTTGTGCAGGTTTATCGCCGCCTGCCCTCCATTGACTCCATTATCGCCTCGCCAGAGGCCGCAGTGGTCCCTCAACCCCATGAACCTGCGCTCGCCTATGCGATCTGCGGGGCGCTCGCCCGCAAGGCGACGCGCAACAATTTCGGCGCGATTCTTACCTATGCGAATCGTCTGGACCGCGATTTTGCTGTGTTGCTCTCAACGGATGCGATTCGGCGCGATCCTGCGCTGCAAGAAACGGCTGCATATGTCGCGCACGTCACTCAGAACGGGGGGGCGCTGTGATGGACGCCCTCACAAGAATCAAGGGCGCGCGCAGCGCCCTCATCCTCTCGCAGCCTTTCTGGGGTTGTCTCAGCCTCAACCTGAAACTGCAGGAGCGCCCAGACATAGACACAGCCGCGACGGATGGAGAATCCCTGTTCTTCAATGCCGGATTCATCAATTCCCTGCGCGAGCGCGAGCTTGTGGGGTTGATCGCTCATGAGGTGGAACACGTCGCACGCCTGCATTGTTTCCGGCGGGGCACGCGAGATGCGCGCCTCTGGAACATTGCTTGCGATCTGGCGATCAATGAGGGGTTGCGAGCCGCAGGCTTTCATCTCCCGGAGGGCGCGCTGTTCAACCCGAAATATCGGGGGCAAAGCGCAGAGGCGATTTACAAGGCGCTCGCCCGCGAGGAACAGAATCAGCGCCAGAAGGATCAGCAAGGGCAGGGCGCGCAAGCCCCCGGTTCGCAGGGGCAGCCTCAGCCGGGGCAGGCTCAGGGACAACCTCAGCCGGGGCAGGGGCAGGGCGCGCCTGATCCGGGGCGCTGCGGGGGCGTGCTCGACTCGCCCGCGCCACAGGGCGAGCGCGAGGCCGCAGAGGCGCGCGCACAGGCTCAGATCAGGCAGGCCGCAGCCGTCGCACGTCGCGCAGGCTCGCAGCCGGGAGCCGTCGCAGAGGCGCTGGGCGAGATCAGCCGGGGGCGCAACCCGTGGCGCGAGATTCTGCGCCGTTTCGCAGATCAATCCTCCCTGAAAGACACCTCATGGCTGCGGCGCTCGCGGCGCTCCTCCGGCGCTGTGATCCTGCCCTCTCAGGTGTCAATCGCCCCCGCGCATGTTGTCTGCGTTGTCGACTCCTCCGGCTCAATGGATCGCAGCGCCTTGCGCGCCATTGTGGGCGAGTTGCAAGCTCTCCTTGATGAGCAAGCCGCAGATCAGATCAGCCTGATTCAATGCGACACAGCCGTGCGACGGGTTGAGACGTATCAGCCGGGCGACGTGATAGATGGGCGCATGGAGGGGCGCGGGGGCACTGCGTTTGCGCCTGCGTTCGCCTATATCTCCAGAGAGATTCCAGACGCGAGCGCAATCCTTTACCTCACTGACCTTGATTGCGACTCATGGGGCGAGGAACCGGCCTGCCCCGTCCTGTGGGCCGCAACCGAGCGCCCCCGCCCCGTACCATGGGGCGAGGTTGTCGAGATTGACGCGCACGCCTGAGAGCCCCAGAGAGCCCCGCAGATCGCCTGCGGGGCTCTCCTGCTATGCCCCCACAGGGGCGAGCCTCGCCCGGCCTCAGCGCCTCGCGCTGCGATCCTGAGAGCCTGCCCCTGAGAGCCCCAGCGCCCAGCGCAGCCCCCGTGCTGCGTTGCGCCCTGCGGCCCTGCGCCACTGAGCGCCCAGAGAAAGGTTGAGCTTATGCAAGCATGATCTGCGCTATGAGCGCAAGCTATACAATGAGCGCGAGCTGTGCTATGAACATGGCCTGAGCCATTGCGCGTGCGTTCGCGCTTGCGTGCGCGTGGATTGAACCATTCACTTGGTTGATTGGTTGGTTGGTTGCGCTTGGTTGGTTGGTTTACTTGGTTGGTTGGTTGGTTGGTTAAAATAACTTGGTTGGTTTGGTTGGTTATTGTTGACTCATGGCAATTTGCCATGTATGGTTGGTTTACGGTCCAATATACCGTAAGGGAGATAAACTCATGTTTACGTATATCTGCTTCTATCGCGGCAAACAGATCACGGTTCAGGCGTTGCGGTCCTTTGACGCGCAGGAGAAAGCCGCCAAACTCTTTAAGGCTCGCAAGTCTTATGAAGTGACGGTTGTTCTCGCCGCCCGCCCAGATGGGTCTGAGGTTATCCATTCAACCGCTGGCGTATGAGGGAGGGGGCAATGAACAATTTACCCTTTAACATCGCAGACCTGTGCGGAATCATGATGAACGCCGCGCCAAAGCCGGAGCCCGAGCGCGTGAAATACGACAACCCTATCCAATGGACCGAAGAAGGCGACGGGACTTTCACCCTCACCTATTTTGGCAAGGTGGTTGGTTGGATGAACAAGACCAAACTGGACCGTCGCGAGGGTAACGCCTATCGCGCCGTGTCATTGCATGGAAACGTGCGCCTGTGTTGGTCACAGAACATGGCAAGGGATTGGTTGCTAGAGCAATACCACTAGCAGCCATGGTTGAGCGTGACAGACTTGGGGGCTTCGGCCCCCTTTTTTATTTCACGACCGACAACCTTGGACGCGGGTTATTGGCTTCGCGAATGAACACGTCATTCCAATCCTCGCCAGCAATGGTTGGGATCTTTACCTCCACCTTGCGCTTGAATTGAACCTCCAAACGGTTGGCAAGATGATACGCCTTGGCCTGACCCGTGAAGCTCGTGTCATTGTCACCAAACACAAACACTTCCTCGGCCACCTCCGGGGGCACCCACTTGGATAATAAGTTGCCATTCACGCAAGCCCAGACTGGCATGTCAAACATAAGCGCGGCGCTAATGGCAGTCTCAATCCCTTCAGCCACGCCCATGCGGGCTTTGGCAGGGGCCAGCCGGATCGCGCAGCCATCTGGCAGCTTCCCCGGCATGACTTTCTTGGATGGTTCCACCTTGGCCTTGTTTCCGTCACGGTCAAGTAATGTGATATGAACATTCACAGCCTTGTCTGTATGCGTGATGATCTTAGCCAGCATGGCTGGTTTGCGGTCATATTCTCTGATCGCATTAGACGGCCACAGACAGCCAACTCGTTGTGACAAGTATCGGTCCACCGGCCCGTCCAAAACGGGCGTCCTACCCCCCTCCCAAGCCCTGCGAATGGCATTGTATTGGTCCACCTCTGTCTGGTTGATTGGTTTACGTGTGTATTGCTGGTCAAGTCCCAGCAAAATTTCCATAGACTTGGCTATTTGGGAATATTCCTTACCTGTCACCCTCATGGCAAGGTTGAAGCCGTCACCAGCTCCGCATTGGTTGCAGATGAACCCGCCGTCCCCGTTCTGGTCGTCAAACCTGAAACGGTCCTTGCCATGACAGATCGGGCAAGGGCCGTGCTTGTTTACAAGAGCTTGAGCGTTTACTCCCAGCGCGGGCAGGATCAGACGCCATTGACCACGCGCCGCCAGCTTCAGGTCTTGGCTCATGCAGCTTGCCCCGCTGCTTGCTGTTTCGCCTTGGCCTTAGCCTTCTTGATGTTGTAGTGCCTGACCCACGAGTCGACCTCGTATGTCACCGCTCTAGCGTGAACCTTCAGCAGTGACGTGTCAGGGCCAACCTTAAACTTGTCTTTATATGCCCAGTATGCCCAGCCGGGTTTGTATCCCCGAAGATGCGCGTGCAGGAGCAACTGGCTGTACCAGTCCTGCTTCTGTTCCATGGAATATTTCTCAATCTTTTGTTTTTTGCCCTTGGTGATCTCAAACAACTCGCCGTCATCCACTTCCACGTTGGCGGTTGGCTTAGGCTCAAACCCGCAGGACGGGCAGACGCGCACCTTGGGCGGTTTCAGGAAAGCACAGGACGGGCACTCTTTCGGCAGGATCACGCGCTTCTCAACGGTTGCCGTGTTCTTTTGGCCGTCATGGAGCTTTGCGTGATGAATGTCTGTGACAAACCCAAGCCGCAGCGTCGTGTCGCTATGGTCAAGGATAAGGCAGTGATCTTTACCCGGCGCAGTCCGCAATCCGCGTCCGATCATTTGCGTGTACAGGATTTCGGATTTGGTTGGCCGCGCCAGAATGATGCACCGCACGTCGGCGTCAAAGCCGGTCGTCAGCACGCCCACGTTGCAGATGATCTTTGTCTCGCCAGTTTTGAATCGCTCAAAAGTTTCTCTGCGATCCTCATTTGGCGTAAACCCATCCATGTACTCGGCTGTCACCCCGGCCTCTTGGAACCGGGTGCAGATATGGGCGGCATGAACACGATTGACCGCAAAACAAATCGTCGGGCGGTTGTCAGCGCGTTTGAGCCACGTCGTCACGATGTCGGCCACAAGCGTTGACCTGTCCATAGCCCTAGCTAGACCTTGGATTTCATAATCCCCTGCCACGGTTTTGACCCCCGCCAGATCAGGATGGGCCGGGGCAAACGTGCGGAAGTCTGACAGGTCGCCAAGCCGAATAAGCTCCGAAGTCGTGGTTGCCACGATCAGATCGTCCCAGCGGCCCTTTGCTCCCATGCCCCTAGACCACGGCGTAGCGGTCAAGCCAATGAACGGCACATTGATCCATCGTGAATCCTTCATCCAATCATCGTACAGCTTGAACATGACATGGCACTCGTCCACGATCACCAGATCAGCGTCAGGGATCAGACGCCTCGCCAGCGTTTGGACCGAACAGACCTGCACGGGCTGATCGCGGTCAGTGAGTTCGTGCGCGCCCTGCATGACGCCAACCTCAGTGATCCCGTTCTGACGGAAACGCTCGACAGTCTGGTCAATCAGGCTAATGGCGGGCACGGTGAAGATCACGCGCTTGCTTTTCTCACGGGCCATGCGGACGATAGCAGCGGCGATCACGGTCTTACCGGCCCCAGTCGGAGCCTGAACCACGGGGCGCTTGCTCCCACGGCCAAGAGCGCGTTTCAGTTCGTCAATCGTATCTTTCTGGTATAGTCTAAGTTCCATTGTCTAGCTCCAGTCCTATATAGTACTCTACCTACTAATATTAGTTCCCTATCTGGCGAGGTATGACTCCGAGCAAGGTGATAGGTTCTCTTACAGGTTAGTGTCCGTAATAGAGACTAGGTAGTCCGTAATAGAGACTAGGGGGCCCTAGTCCGTAATAGAGACTACCCCCCTGTCATTGCAGCTTGGGCTCATCCACCAGATTGACTGTCAAGTTTGAGATTCCTGTCTCAACGTGTGACAGGTCCAGCCGGTACATGGTGGATTGATTTCCGCTCTTGCGAAGCCTCCGCTTGCGAGTAATCAGCTTCTTCTTTTCAAGACCAAGCAAACATTTGCAGATCGTGGCGCGAGACATGCCGGTATCAATGCAGAGCCTACGGATGGACGGCCAACAAACACCTTCAGCGTTAGCGTAGTTCGCCAGCATAAGTATGGTGAGTTTTTCATAGGGAGGCAGCGGTTGAGTAACTGCCCACGTCATAGCTTGGAAAGACATTTGACCACTCCGGTACGGAGCGGATTGCAATTCTCACGATTTACGGTATAAACATCACTGTCAGACCGAAATCGCGGATGCATCCCGCGTTTCATTCCGAAGCCCGAATGGTTAGCGCCGTTCGGGCTTCATCTTTTTAGACTACCCTATTCAGGCGTAGTAAGCAACTCTAACGCCTTGATAACACTATATGGTATGCGGCTTTCCCCCGATAACCACCTATAGAGAGTCCGCTCATTAACGCCGAGATAATCGGTCACTTCCGCATAGGTGTTGCCAGTCTTGTTCACCAATTCGCGGAGGTATTCCATTTCATCTTTTTGCTGTTTCTTCACGTCTATTCTCCATGACGATTTGTCAGGTTACATGGCATATTGTCATATTTTTAGCGGCTATGAGAGGCCCTTAACGCATCCTTAATTCTTTCTTCATGGGCCTGTAGCCACTTCAGCGTCTCAAGCGCAGCCGTTAATTCAGGTAGCCACGACTCTTTTGCTTCCAACGTGCTTGGGTCGCGCTTCTTTTTGCTGACAAGCTCACGCAGAATATCAATGTGACCACGCAAATTCACCACAGCACGCTCTACAGCGGACACTTGAATATCCAGCGGAACCTTCATCGCCTGCCTACAAATGTGGTGGGGCCAGCCGCGTTTTGGTCAAACAAATACCAGCAGCAATTGTCCATGCCGGTGTTCTTGGACCCCTCAATCCATTTGATCCTGCCAACTGACACGATCATGCGGCAGATATTCAGATAGCCTTTGGCTTGGCCTGTGTGCATCCAGTCGGCGTCAAACAGCAGCCACGTAGGCCGCAGCCGTGAACACCGCTCAATAATCTGATGTAGGACGGGCCGATCCCATGGCGGGTTTGTGATGATGAGTTCAGCCCCGTTCAGGTCTGACTCCTCAATCCATGAGGCGTCATGCTGGCGAATACCCGATGCCAGCGGGCGCACGTCAAAAGCTGAAACGCAGCTTAGAGCGTGGTTCTCCAAGTGCCCGGCCAACACACCCGCGCCAGCGCAGGGCTCGCAAAAGGTCTGGCCCCGTGTCAGGAACGGGACCAGAGCCATGACAGCCGACGCAGGAGTTGGGTAGTAGTCTAGCTTGGCCCGCTCAAAGTCAGACCGTTTGCCCATCTTTCCCCTCCAGCGCAGCGCGGGCCAACATGATTGTTTTCCAACAACACCACACGTCAAACATGTTGCCTGCTCCATAGTGCTCCAAAGCGTCCGAATATGTGGCTGTCTTCGGGAGATGATCCGGCCCAATAACGCACGCCAGATGGTTCCCTCCCACCATCACGGTCTGTAGCACGGCTTCCAATTCCTCTAAACGGTCAGCAGCCTCAAACAAAATGTCTGCTTCATCGTTATCGTCAGCCGTTATTTGCCGCAGCTTTTCGGCAAGCGTGTCAGTCATGTACATCCTCCCCTAGTGCTGCGCGTGCTGCATGAAATGCTTTCGCGCCTTCCGCGGCGTGAGATAGACGGTCTTCTCTTTCCGTCGGGCAAGCGGCTCCCCAAGAAACCAACCGGCGTAGCGCCTTCTCCAACGTCTCTATGCGGTCGGCGGCGCGGTAGATGATTTCGCAGCTGCAAAAGTCTGAACTACGCAGCCGCGCCACCAGATCATCAGCCATGTCTTCCCTCCAAAACATCCATTATTTCTTTCTTTAACTTTTCTATTTGAAGCCGGGCCTCCGTTCGTAAGACGCAATCTTTCGTGACAAAATCCTCCAAGCGGTTATTTTGAACTAGCAATTCTTCAAATTGTTTTTCCAGCTCTTCAATGCGGTCGGCGGCTTCTGCCCTCTGGCTGCAACAGTCCCTCGCTGGAAAGTCGCGCAGCCGCGCCACAAGATCGTCAGCCATTTTTCCCCTCCAGCGCTGCGCGGGCTTCTGCTGTGTCACACGCAACAGACCGCTCAATAATTTCCAAAGACCCGCGAAGATAACCCTCAAGCAACTCGACCCGCGCCTCCAACTCCTCAATGCGGTCGGCAGCATCGTGCATCAATGGTTGTTTGACATACGTTGTCGGCAATAAATGCGCTTGTTCGCGCAGCCGCATCACAAGATCATCACTCATCTTTCTTCTCCCCTAGTGCGGCGGGCGGGTCCCATTCATCAAATTCACGATTAAGAGCTTTTTGCGCTGTCGCTTTAACAGCCTTGCGAACAGCCATAGCGCCGTCAATTAATCCAGCCTCATAGCAATCCAATGGCGACATTGTTTCATATGGTAAATCAGATGAAACTGCGTCAGCGTCTTCTGTCCCTATGGCGCGGAAAATATACCGATAGATGCAAATTTCCCGAACATGGTCAGTCAACATTTTGCGATATTGCAAAATAGCTTCAGCAGCAGCTTCACGCTCATGCACAATGCGATCCCAAAAAGCATCGTCTGGGTCTGTAATCTCTATCTCAGACAACGGCTCTCTTAAACGCCTTATGAAAACGCCATCATCATGTTTTGGTTTAGTCATCTTCCCCCTCCAGCGCAGCGCGGGCAAACTCCCGAATTTCATCAATCGTCTGGCGCGGTTGTGTCACGCTAATTGGATACCATGCGTATATGTGACTTAACGCCGCTTCCAATTTCTTGATGCGGACAGCCCGTTCCTCCGAAATATCAACATATTCAAGATAAAGCTCATTGATTTGTTCAAGGCGGTCGGCGGCTTCCTCACAGTAACACGGATACGCCTCCTCACGCAGTCGCTTCACAAGATCATCAGTCATTACCTAATCCTCCCTCAAATGAGGAACACCAATCTCTGGCGGGTATTCAGGTTGCGGTCGATACGCCAACCGACGCGCCATTTTGAGTTGCTGTTCTAACCTTTTGACTTCAGCTTCCAGTTTCTCTATGCGGTCGGCGGCTTGCTCCATCAATATGCGTTCAGTTGTTTCTCTATAGGGGTCTGGATAGCGCAGCCGCTTAACAAGATCATTACTCATCTTTCCCCTCCAGCACTTCATTCAGGAAAGTGTTTAATGCCATGGCATAATTTGGCGCAGGGATTCCGTCTGGGCCGTCCTCAACGTCAACGTATTGGTCAATGAAGGCCATCGCAGCCATGAGGGCTTCTTCCAGTTCGCCCATGCGGCGCAGCCGCGCCTCCGGTGACAGTCTTTCATTCAGATCATTATTCATATCAACCTCCATCATGCCATTAGGACTTTGTATTCTTTACGCTCATTCTTGATCCAGTTTTCATCTGCGTTCACAAACATAGGCGGTATAAAAATCTTCTTCACCTCTGCACGCCCCTCGCCAACACGCTGGCGGCGAATATGCCCACGGCGAAGATGAGGGCGCTTTTTCGCGCCTGTTCCTAAATTGCCGCCACTATACGTCTCAGTAATTTTCCCTATTCTGATTGTAGTCGTGTACTCAGAGCTTTGAGCGTCTTGTCGTATTCTCTGAAACTTTCCACGCAAACTATTCTCTGTAACTTTCTTGTCGGCGTTTGGTGTTGCCAGAAGGACAATCAATATCTCGAACAGACGACCCCCTATATGACGACTGACTTCTTTAAGCTGCTTTGACATGCCGACCTCAGCAAACCAGTTTATCTCTTTGGCGCGGTCAAATTTAATACCAACAATAGTTCCGAGAGGATTGTTTCCCTCCCGCTGCAAATCAGATGAAAAATAAAAGAACAGCTCCATATCTTTTGCTGACCAATATCTGTTTAAGTCTTCAGCACCATCTTGCCCGTATTGGCTTACATATTGTTTATCCAACATCATTTTAGCGAGGAATGAAGACTTCACCGTTATGATGAATTTCTCAAACGGCGGATAAAATATATCCATTTCCCACATATCTCTTGCGGTGGCGTCAATGTCATCAAGACTGATTGAGTCAAATATGTCAGGCGTTAACCTGAACATTTGAGCTACCTTCTCCATCCGTGATCTCCTCTATAATCAGGGTGCATTGCGGGCCGTCTTTGACCCACCGCCCCTCAAGCCATTCACATTTGCTATCGTCTATAATCCCAGCGGACACCAAACAGTCTGACGCCGCCTTGAACAAGTTATCCAGATCACGCTTGCGTTTGTCAGGGCGCACCACAAGCATTGTGAGTTTGTATGCCCCCTCAAATTTCAGCCCCTTGGCTTGCACGCTGACTTGCCAGATCGCGGGCGTCCGCCACGCCTCATACTTAGGCGACCGATAGACCGCGCCTCCCTTACCTGTTCTCCACAGGCGGTTCATTGACGGGGGCAACGGCAGTATCAGTTCCAACCTTTTCACGGCGATCCTCCAAAGACCGCGCCAGAGCAAAAGCCACAGAAGCCTCTGTCGTCTGCAACGCCCGCGCAATATCAGCCGTGTTCATGCCACGGTCAAACATCTGGAGAATGAGTCGCTCGTCATCAAACAGGTCCGGCCTGATCAACTGGCGCGGCAAACCTGTCAGCTCAGAGACCCTGTTCAGATGCTTGAACGGGACCCTGTGCCAAACCGCAACCGCTTGACGGCTAAGGCCTAGCTTGAGTGCGAGTGCGCCTACGCCGCCAGAGGCAGCAAAGACGTTCATGAGTTCTGGTGATCTTTTGTTCATGCTCTGGACAATAAAACGCAAAAAAAGACTTGTCAACCCTTGCGCGCTGTGACATAAGCATTATGTCCCCAATACGGACGGAGATGAACCATGGCGTACCAACCCAACTACTATTTCATTGATGAGTATCAGATACCGTCAATGCCCAGCATCCTGATCTACGACACGCATCTTGATATTGAAGTGGACTATGGTGGTGACTGGTACATCAATGCGATCTCTATGCGTGATAGCGATGAGAGGATTGTGCAATTCAAGAAAGGCGACTGGCTGTTTGACCTGCTAACCAGAAACATCTACGCTGACCATGGCATGATGGAATTGATCTCTGCTGAATGTAAAGTCTGATAACTAAACTCGGGAGCAATCTTATGAAAATGTCTGAGACGATTACTGAACTCGCTGGCGCGCTTGCTAAGGCACAAGGCCAGATTGAAGACGCCTCCAAGGGTTCTGAGAATCCTTACTTCAAGAGCCGCTATGCTGATCTTGCCGCTGTGCGTGCTGTGATCCGTGAGCCGCTTGCTGTGAATGATCTCGCTATCATTCAAGCTCCGCGCACCGTTAACGGCGGCGCAGAAGTTGAAACTATGCTCGTTCACAAGTCTGGCGAGTTTATCTCTGAAACGCTGTTTATGCCTGCGGGAAAGGCTGATCCTCACGGGTATGCCAGCGCGATCACCTACGCTCGTCGCATTGGCATCATGTCTCTGCTTGCCCTCGCCAGCTATGATGATGACGGCAACACTGCTGTTGATTCCGTCAAGGAACAGGCTCCGCAAAAGAGCAAGCCCAGCGCAGACGTGATGGCTGCTGCAAACAACGCTGCAAAGCAGGGCACGCCCGCTCTGACGGAGTGGTGGCGGTCCCTGTCTAAAGAAGACCGCTCACTGATTGACAGCAACACCATTAAGTCGCTGAAGGCGGCGGCCAAAGAAGCGGATGGCGCTAGTGAGTAAGACTGGCGACATAGCGTATGAGATGGAGCTTATCAGCTCATCCATGCGCGCCTCCCAGCGCATCGCGGAACTTGAGTCCGCGCTGCGCAGGATCATCAATGAAGTCATCCCCGACAGCATACGGGAGATGAATCAGATCGTGCGTGATGCTGAAGATATTTTGGAAAAGGAATGGTGATGGAACAGCGCACAGATGAATGGTTTGCCGCACGTCTTGGCAAGGTGACTGCCTCGCGCATTGCTGACGTTATGGCAAAGACCAAGACTGGCTACGGTGCAAGCCGGGCTAACTATATGGCAGAACTCATCGTGGAACGTCTGACGGGTCAGAAGGGGGACTCCTATCAGAACGCTGCGATGATCTGGGGCACGAACACGGAACCACTGGCGCGTGCTGCCTACGAGGCGCACAGGGGGGTGCTAGTGGAAGAAACCGGGTTCGTGCCCCACCCATCTGGGGCAATGACAGGTGCCTCGCCAGACGGCCTAGTTGGAGATGACGGCCTTGTTGAGATCAAGTGCCCCAACACGGCCACTCACATTGACACGCTCATGTCAGATGACGCGCCGCCTAAGTACTTTGCTCAGATGCAATGGCAGATGGCCTGTACTGGCAGGGCGTGGTGCGATTTTGTGTCTTTTGACCCCCGTATGCCAGAAGAGATGCAGTTGTTTGTTGTCCGTGTAGAGCGTGACGACACGTGGATCATTATGGCTGAAGAGGCGGTTCAAGCGTTTCTGTCTGAACTGGATGAAATGGTTTCCAAGCTGAAGGAGAAATATAATGGCGTATGAGCTTCGGGATAACAGCGGCTCTATGTTCAAGAACACCCGCAAAGATAATGACAGACAGGCCGACATGACCGGAGATGTCATGATTGACGGTCAGACCTACTGGATCAACGGCTGGCGCAAAGTGGATAAGAACGGCAACCCTTGGTATTCATTCTCTTTCAAGAAGAAAGAGCCGCGCCAGAACGCTCCCCAATCTGCCCCGCGTCAGGCTGTTTCTGACGACGAGATTCCTTTTTGACCATGGACGCAAATCTCCCTCTCTCAGAACAGTTTCGCGTCATCGCCAAAAAGTGGGTTGATGCGGACTCTGCGGCCTCCATGTTGGAGGAAACCAAATCTAGCGTGCTTGCTCAGATGATGGCGGGGCAGGGAGATATGCCTGTCAGTCGCGCCGAGATGAACGTCAAGGCTTCTGGCGAGTGGCGTGAGTACGTCAAGAGCATGGTAGAGGCGCGTGAAAAGGCGTCTCTGCTCAAAGTCCAACTGGAATATATCAGGATGCGCTTTCATGAGTGGCAATCACATGAGGCCACCAAGCGCGCGGAAATGAAGCTGTAGGAGATATGATATGAGCGATCATGAAGATGAAATTGAGCAATTGACTCGCCTAGTAGATGAGGTCCGAGAGGGAATAGAAGCTGCTGTTAAGTTAAAAAAAATATCAGATCAGATTATCAAGATTTTGGAGAATGTAGATGAAAGCATGGCGCTAACTATTGCCACGGTTGTTGCTGGGCGTGTCATTAGCTCTGTCGCAAAGAACGGAGTTGCCGCAAAGTGCATGTCTGCAACCATGCACGCGCGCATATACGAGTTTGTGCATATGAACTTTGATGATGAAGAAGAAGACGATGAAGAGCAAATTTTGCAATGAAACGGGTACGCATCACGGCCAAAACGCGGGCTGACATCTTTATGCGGCACGGCGGCATCTGCCACCTGTGCAACATGAAAGTGATCCCCGGACAAGAGTGGGACGTGTCACATGAAATTCCATTGGAAGCAGGTGGCGCTGACGATGCTAGTAATTGGCTGGTTGCCCATCGCAAGTGCCATCGTGCTCATACTGCTACTGTGGATGCTCCCCTGATCGCCAAGGTAAAACGCATACACCAACGCCACATTGGAGCCAAGAAATCCAAAAGCCCGATACCGGGTGGCAGGAACTCCAAGTGGAAACGCAAGATGGATGGAACCGTTGTCAGACGAGACGCAGAGAGCTGAATCTCACGAGAGATTCCTGAAGCGTTTGGATGGATCACGTCCTGCTCTTTTTAAGGTAGCTGAATGGCTGCATAGAAAGGGCAAGACCGTGACCATTCCTGCTATTCGGTATTCTCCAGAGCATAGAGAGTTTCTGAAGTACGTAGACAAGGGTGACATCATCATCACCAATGATGACGGCAGCCAATCAATAGTTGAGGTCAAACACTTCAAGCAGACCAAGTTTACGTGCGCGGAAGACTTCCCTCATCCGTCCGTGATTGTATCAAACATATATACCGTTCAGAGAAATCGCGGGCACATCTCTGCTTACTTAATTCTGAATAAAGACATGACTCATATGATTATTGTTAAAGGAAGCAAAATAGACGAGTGGGAGATACGGGATATATACGCATCAAACACTCAAAAGTTTGAAAAGTACTACACGTGCCATCCGAAAGATTGCAAGTTTATCTCCATTGAGGAACAGAAATGAAGCTGCTCATCACAATGAACATGCCAAGCGCCAAAGAGTACCTTGTCCACCAGATGACGGTTGAGACAGAGTGTGAAACGCTTGATAAGTTTCTGAAGCAACTAAATGACGACATCTTTGTTAAGGTGCTTCTTTACTATAAGCGCAAAGATCACATAACGGGAGAGACAATATGGGAAGATAGGGGTGATATACTCTTAAACACCAATCATATCGGTAAAGTGCAAGTCTACTTGGAATACGGAAAGGAACAGGACTATGATGAACCACACAGAAATTTTGACAACCGCAGCGCACACGTTGAAAGAACGCGGCCATCAATACGGCCCCGTGGAACTCTCATTTGATCGCGCCGCGAAGCTCGCATCTATCCGCCTGAACAGGCCGATCAGCATGTATGACGTTGCAATCATCATGTCGTGCGTGAAGCAAGCACGTCAGACAGAAAACCCCACGCTTGTTGACTCGTGGGTTGATGACGTAAACTACACGGCTATCGCTGGGCAGTTTGCGGCTGCGCAGTTTGGAAACATTGAGGATGACATCGCCGCTATGGCAAGGCGGCTCGCACCTAAACGGGAGAATACCAATGCGCCGACTGATAGCTATGACAACGGCTACGGCTCTCACCCTAACCAGCCTGATACACCCGCTGGCGGCTGATGAATCAGCGGCAGATTTCTTCCGTAAAGATCGCGACTACTGGAGTAGGGGGCTACGCGCCCCCGAAACTCCAGCGTGGGCGGGCAAGCTAGACCTAAACGCTATGTCGCCAGACAAGGCCAAGGTTGCGGCTATGGTCGCTGCGGAAGCTAAATCCGTACTGGGCCAGCAGCACGTGCAGGACGCTCTCAGGCTGACCAAACTGGAGAGTGGGTATCGGTGCCATGTCCTTGGCCCCAAGACCCGCCACGGGCGCGCTGTGGGCCCGCTGCAAGTGCTGCCCAAGAGTGCGGAAGCCTTTGGGATCAGCTCATATGATCTTCATCGTGACTGCAAGGCGCAGATCATGGCGGGGATCAAGCACATGGAGAAGTGCATCTCCGTGGGGGCTAAGAGCTACAACCAATTAGCGGCGTGTCACGTTGCTGGCTGGGGCGGCTGGAATAAGAAACTTAACCGGAAAGCTCAGGCATACCGCGCCAAATACGTGCGGATGGCTCAGGCGTCCAAGGTGCCAGCATGGGCAGGGACATTATACACATGGTAGAGGCCGCAACATTCTTGGGGATCATTATGCTGAGTTGCATAACGGTCCTGATCATTATGGTGACAGGACTCCTGACCCTCATGGGTTGGGAGTTAGCGAGAGAAAAGTGGGATGACATAAGGAATAAGAAATAGGTGATACATGGTTGCGATACAGCATGCCCATAAAACAGTTAAGAAAATACTAGAGCTTTGGGAGAAAGGACTTACCGGCAAACAGATCGGTGAAAAGCTAGGGATGACTAGAAGCGCCGTTCTGGGGAAAGTAGGTCGTCTGCGCAAACTCGGGCTACTTGAATACAGGGACCCCGCGCAGAAGAAGAACATATCCTCCAAGGAGCGGGCGCAGCGTAAGTCTTATCCGTTTGTTAAGAGCAATAAGAGCAGGGCGCTGCCGCCACTGCCGCCGGTGGAGGACGGTTTGCGGCCCCTGTCGCTCATGGAGCTGAAGGCGACATCCTGCCGATTTGTCATCAATGACAGCAAGAAGCCCTCTGACTTCCTGTTCTGCGGCAAGCCAAAGAAGACAGGATCGTACTGTGAGGACCATCACAGTATTTGCTACATCAAGTCAGAGCCGCGCAAGCGCGACAGACCGCGCAAGGCATTTCAATTAAATCCAAGATACTTGGAGGCTAAATGATCTTACAACTTAACCCTACTATTCCTCTGAACACGCCGAAAGGCAAAGCTCTTGCGCATTTCATCGTGGACTATGGCGCAGAACATCACTGGTTATGGATATGCTTTCATGAGGATGGGGAGTGCTGGACATGGGAAAACAAGGACGTGAGAGCAACCGACAATCCGACTTTCGGTCGGAATATCAAGTCATCAAATCAGGATGGCATAATACGTTTGGGTGGTTGAGACGCCCAGAACGTGATGACATAGAGCAGGGTCTTTGGGCATATGAGGAGCCGGATGGGGACATTCGCATGTCGTCCGATCCTCGCCATGAAAAGGCTGCGTATTTAGACTTATGGGAGGCCCCAGATGGAGAGCGATTCTTTGCCTTCAGCTACGTGCCAAGAGCCAAAACCAAAAAGCTATCATCAGGTTAAGCGTGAGGTTTGTGCTAAACACGGCATAACCATGGAAGAGCTTGACGGTGAAAGGCGGACTATGAAGCTCGTTAAAGCTCGCCGCGAGGCGTGGTGGCGCGGGCGGCATGAGTGCAAGAAGAGCTATTTATGGCTTGCATTTTATAGCGGCCAAAAGGATCATACGAGCATCCTTCAGGGCGTCCGCCGATATGAGGAAACAGTTTTACGAGCTTCGCAAAGCGGAGAGCGGGAGCATGTCGCTCCCACTGAATCAGGGCCAGTAACCTAGCCTCTGGTTTTCAATAACTGTCACAGCGTCAGATCGTAACGCTTACTGCCCCGGCTTGCGTTTTGCGTAGCCGGGGCAATTTACCTTTACGGCGTAGGCGGCGTCGGAGGCACCCATGGCGAGATGGGATATTTGCCAGTCGCGATTTCCGCAAGCACCCAAACGGCCACGGGCGTACCGTCAGATTCTCGCGCGACATACGGACAAGCGACCCATGATTGCCCTGCTGTATCGTAGATTTCCAACTGGACCAGATATGCGCCGTCAGGCATGATCTGGCAGTTGTTAAGATTGCGAGCGGGTGCAGCCATCATTCACCTCAAGAAACACGCTGATACATGTAGTAATACTTGCCCGCACCAGTGTCCACGCCAGACAAGCCACGGAAGCGCCACGTGCCACTCAGAGCCGAACCAGAACCCAAGTCATTGACGTTGTATGGGGTGAATGGGCTGGTGCCTGCATAAAGAGTTGTTGATTGGTTCATATAGAATCCGGGCGTTCCCGGAGTGTTGGTGCTGGACTCCAAGATCACCATGGAACCAATCGGGTAATTGGTGTTGGTGGCTGACGTGCCCGTGTAGGGAGCCTGCGCAATCGTCACAGTAGACGTGCCGCTCACGGAAATACCACCGTCCGTGCCAGCCACAATACTGGAAGGACCAGTGTTAGTGATTGTGACGCTACCGGTAGAGCCAGAGACACTAATCCCGGTTCCCGCTGCAACGCTCGTGACGCCGGAATTGCTGATCGTGATAGAGCCAGCGCCGCCAGAGACGCCAATGCCGGTTCCGTTGGTCAAGGACGCAAGCGTGAAGCCCGACCCATTGCCAATCAGGAGTTGACCGTTAGACGGCGTAGAAGCCGTGCCCGTGCCACCGTTCGCGACCGGAAGGGTGCCGCTAACGTGAGTCGTCAGGCCAATCTTGCCCCAAGAGGGAGCCGCGCCGACGCCACCAGAAATAAGTGCATTGCCCGTCGCCGTACCCGCCAGCTTGGCGAGGGTGCTGCCCGTATTGGCATACAGAATGTCGCCAACAGCGTAAGACGAGAACCCGGTGCCACCATAGCCAGCGCCAAGCGTGCCCTGCATAGAGAACGTGCCAGACGTTGTGACCGGCGTAGCAGGTGTGAATGACAGGCCAGTTGTGCCGCCATCAACCGTAATGCTCGTGACCGTACCGCCACCACCGCCGCCGCCAGCGTTCGCGGCCCAAACAGGAACCCCGCCAGACATGGTGAGGATATAGCCCGCCGTGCCAGCCGAGAGTTTGGCAAGCGTGTTGGTGCCAGAGGCGTAAATGATGTCGCCAGTGGTGTAGGTCGTGAACCCAGTGCCACCACGCACCGCAGTTACAGGCACGTCCAAGTTAACTTGACCGCCAGACACCGTAATGCCCGTGCCAGACGTGACCGTGGCATCAGATGACAGGCGGATATTGGTGCCATCACTGAAGATCAGCGTTCTGGCGTTCTGCGTGCAGGTAACGGATGTGCCGCCGCCAAGTGAAGAAACGGTGAAGGTGTAGGAACCCGTGGTACGGTTATCCACAATCCACTGACCGCCGACACCGGATGGAATCCGGTAGGTCACATTGCCGACAAGCGTAGCAGTAGAGGCAAGGATAAGAGCCTGATATTCCGTGTCCGCCAGCGTGCGTGTGCCGCTCGTATCGGTGAGCGTCGCCACGCCGCCAAACGCTTTGTCAATGATGTCCCAGTCAGCGTTAACCGGCACATTCCACGTATCAATGTAGTCGTTATTGCCCGGCTTCTCTAAGTTCTTGTTGGTGGTGTACGTGGAGGTCATGTCTCAGTCCTCAGATGTGCCGGTTCGCGATCTCTAGCGCCTTGGCAATATGCTCATCCGGCGCATTGAGGAGCGGTTTAGTTTCCTTGCCAAGATTATGCTTGGCTTTCTCTGCCATGGCAACAAGACGGTCAGCATGACCTTCTGCGCCCATCACTTTGCCACCATCAGCGCGGCCAACCCGATCCGGCGGAAGGCCATAGCCCGATTCTTCCTCAACAGGATATAAGCCGGGCACATTTCTGACAGGTGCGGGAATTGTAACTTCAGGGCGGACCACGGGAGCGCCTGCCTTCTCTGCCCCAATTTGGACAGACCTCGCCAGACCGCGTACCCCTGAGCCAATGCTTTCCGCTGCAAGAGAACCAAGGATTGAGCCGGGGATGCCATGAAAAGAACCCGCGATGCCGCCAATTACAGCCGGAGCAACGCGCTTTGCGGCCTTAACAAATAGGCCCTCTTTTTCTGCATCAGCGACTTTGCGAGCATTGATGATCTTAGTCGCCTCTGAGAGACGACGCATCTGACTAATCTCGGCGGGCGTGAACACCTTCTTGGCAAGGGAAAGGTTCTCAGGCGCAAGGAAGCTATCAATCTTCTTGGGAAGATTTGTCAGATTGTTTTGGAAGTCAAAGGCGTAGTTCTTGATGTAGCGATCAACCGCTTCCATGCCGGGAGAGCCACGACCAAGCGCGGACTCAAGTTTCTCATAAACCTGAGCGCCCATGTTGCCCTTGAGCAAGTTGGAATTGATAACCGCCTGAGCGGTTTCAGCAGCAGCAGGCTCAACAAAAGTTGTCATGCTGCCATCAGGCTCCTTGAATTTCTCAAGCGCCTTGCGGAAAACCTTTCCCGCATCGTCTTTTCCATAAAAGGTTTGACGATATATGGACCAAAGATCACGAGACTTTTTTAGGTCCTCAACAAGAGACTCGCCGCCCGGAGAAGAAAGCCTGCGGCCAAATGCTTGTTGAATTGCAGATTTAGTTCCTTGGTCAAAAGTTCCCGCATAAAACAAATTGTTTGTCAGGGCCTCATCAAGAGAGTTCATGAATCCCTTCTTCATTGCCTGAATGGCGATGCGATCTTCTCCAGAGGCTTTTGCCCATAACGTATTAAGGCCCTTATTTACCTCATCAAGATTTTTCATGTTGATGGGCTGATTAAGGGGCAAGTGACCAGAGCCAACATCACTGAGAAGGCGCATAGCCTGCGGGGCATAGGTGAACTGAGGCAGCCTGTCGTAACTGGTCGGAAGACTCCGACTGTTTAGTTCTTTCACAACATTTGGCAGGACCAGATCGGTAAAATCCGTGTCAAAGTAGCCGGGATGAGAAAAGGTCTTCTCATACTGAGCTTTCGCCATGTTGTAATAGTCACGCTCTGTCTCATAGAGCGCGCGAGCAACAGCGGACTCAGGCGGACGCGGACCAGCCATAGCCTGACCAGTCTCGGCAATCTTCTCGCGAGCGGTAATCGCGCCTTCTTCGGCAGCTTCGGCGGCAGACACCGGAGGCTTCTTGCCCGTCACCATGCTCTTGGTCGGGTCAATACCTTCCGCTTTCAGTAGAGCTTCTTTTGCAGCCGCAACAGAAATACCCTTCTGGCCCATGACTTCTTCAAGCTGCGGACGGATGCGTTGAATATCTTCAGGAGACAAGCGCTTGCCAAACGCTTCCTCCACTGCTCTTGCAGCAGCCGGAGAAAGCTCACCAGCGGCATCCGTCACATCCGGCTTCTTGGCGAGGCGACTTGCAATGCCACCGATGGCAGGGCCAAGCACAGCACCCGCACCAGCGCCAACCGCAGCATCACGGAGAGCTTTAGCGCCAGCGCCTTCTTCAGCCGCAAATGGCCCTCCACTCTCAACATAAGAGCCCGCGCCAGACAGAACCCCGCCCATAGTGGATGCTTCAGCGGCCCGTCCTGCCAATTCACCAGCACGAGGAGCCACCACAGCTTTAGCTGCCTGACCAGCCCTCGCCACAGGACCGAGAGGTACGGCCAAGCCGCCCACAAAGCCAGCGCCCATTCCGACCTTTGAGGCAATCGGACTGCGCCGGGCAAGGGCCTCTTCATAGTCCTTCTGCTCTTTATAAACCTCACTGTAGGGACGATCCCCAGAGAGATATGTCTTCAGAGCGACCGCATGAGAGGGCGCATTAAACAAAGCGGTATTGAGCGCGCTGTACGTGCCAGCTTTCACAGACTCAGGGACAACACCTTCCGCAGCCTTGATTTTTGCCTCGTCGGAAAGAGCTTGCTGTTCCCCGGATGTCAGCTTTGGAGCAGGTCTGGATCCAATGCCAAGGTCGGCATCAGACAGCAGATTTGGTTTGTCCAAGCCAAGATCGGCATCAGAAAGCAGCTTGTCGCTCATTGTCCCACCTTCTGCCAGCCAGTGCCCATCCAGCGGTACTCACCTTTACCGGGAACCGTATAGACCTTACCAGTCTCGCGCTGATCCGCTGGCGGGATTGCAGGCGCTTGCGTTTCTCGCCCCTCGCGCTCACGATCAGAGAACTTGTTGAAGTTATAGGTCTGAGCAAGGCTGTCCAAATCGCGCCGCTGAACGCCACGGCCAACCGGAATCTCCTCAAAGGCTTTGCCAATGAACTTCTTTTCCTCATTACCGCTAATTTTATCGTAGTCGGCCACAAAGTCTTCCGGCGTGATGCCACGACCGCGCTTCAGGTAATCCCTGTCACGGGCGTTGACATAATCCATTTCTCCAAGAGCGCGCCCGATAAGCGCATAAGTAGCGCCGGGATCAAGCGACGGGTTGGGAACGGTCTGAACGGCTTCCGTAAGAGCAGCCTTGGGCGAGCGCGACAAGTTCTGATCGCCAACCACGCTGAAGGCTTGAGACAGGGCAATTTTAAGCGCCTGATCGTAGCTGGAGGTGTTGAAGCTTTCAGGCAACTGGATACTGAACGTCCTCGCCCAAGAAGCAAGTTCAGCCTTCAGCGGTTCAGCGCGACCCGGCTCAAACTTGCCGTAAATGTCAGCAAGTCGCGTTAGGGCACCACGTGCTTGAGAATATCCTTGTAGGCGCTTGTTGATGTCAGCACGATACTCTTCACCGCGTTGCGTAGACGCCTTCTGGATTTCCAGATTGTCCTTGTACTGTTTGTCAATGGCGTCCTCAACGTAAGCACGGCGGCGATCTCGCGCGTCCTTCATCAGCATAGCCATGCGCTGGGCTTCTTGCTCATTGCCCTGATTCTGAGCGTTGTTCATTTCAATTTCGTAAGCTTGAGCTTTCTTCTCAAGCATGTCTGGATCGCGGTCATCAAGAAGACCAAACTGCGCCTTGTTCTTAACCGCGTAGTCAAACAACTCCAGCTTACCCATCTTAAAGATGTCGGCAGGCGGACGTTGATCGGCCTTCGCAGGCTCACCCGGCTTTGCAGGCTCACCCTGCTTCGCGGGTTCAGCACCCGGAGCCGCCTGCGGTTGCCCAGCAGTCTGCGGGGCACCAATAGCAGGGATCGCACCGATAGCGGCAGGAGCGTTTGTGGCGGTCGTGTCAATACCAAGAACGGCGGGGGAAACGCCGATGCCTGTGGCGATCTTGGAAACCGCAGAGTTGAACTGTTCAGGCGTAAGAATCTGTCCGGTGCTTTTGTTAAAGTAAATAGTCTTGCCACCCTCAGAACGGATGACAAACCGATCCTTCACAATGTCCAGCACACTCTTGGCGAGGTCGGCCTGCTGCTTAACGTTGGACTGATAACCAGCCACACCACCAACAATGCCCTCACCGATAGCCCCCGCCAGATACGGGCTCTTGGAAGACAGCATACTGCCGACAAACGACAGCGCCGGAACCAAGAAGTCGCGAGAGGTCGCCTTCTCGGCCAGATTGTCAAACATGGACTTTGGCTCAGAGCCCTTCACATATTCCACGCCAGCCGCGCGGCGCTCGTCACCGGGAACAAGACCCGGCGGACGCGGCGCACCTTGACCTTCATAGGATGCGCGGAACTTGGAAACATACGCAGGAACAGTAGTGCCAAGTATGTCAGAATCATTCCCGGCACGAGCCATGGGACGACCAGAGAACCACACAGAGGCAGCATCATAAGGATTGCCGTATTGTTTAACGGCTTTCCCAAAGTGATGCTCAAACACCTTCTCTTGAGCGTCAGGGTTTTTCACAAACTCTTCCGGCGTCAGACGCTTGCCAAGGGCCTCTTCCGTCCACGACGGAATGTTAGCTCCCATGACCTGATATTTGCCGTAGGCACGGTCGCCGCGTTTTGTCACAGGGCCAAGGGCCTCATATGGCGCGGCTTGACCCCTGCTCTCAATAGAGGCAATCGCGCCCTTGGCTTTCTCAATGTCAAACGCGGGCTCTTCCTCAACAGCGCCCTCAGTGGCGTACCTTTGGCGCGGGACCAGACCGCCGTAAGCATACGGCGTAGCCTCGCCAGTCGCTCTGTCGTAGTCCAGCGTCAGATACCCGTTGCGCTCACCAACCGCTTCAGGATGACGCTTCATGACTTCCTGCGCCATCAAGCCAATGCGGGTGCGACCATCACCCATGTCATAGGCATAGATGTTCTGGCCGTCATACGTCTCGCCCACGGGTCGGATATTATCTTTCAAGCGAGCATCCGACATGGAATATGCGGCCATTGCCAATTTACCCATGTCTAAGATGTCACTCATCGCAGACTTGGGAGGAGCAGGCATTTGACCGGGCTTAATCGGCTCAATGTCATTCTTGCTCTGCTCTTCAAGCACATTCTCAAGCGGGTCCTCAGTCTTCTCATAAGGGTTCACCGAACCTGCGGTGGCATAGCCATCACGCGGCACCAGTCCGCCGTAGGAGAAACCCAAAAACTCTTTGCCGCGAGTGAAGAGATTGTCTTCGGACGAGAACTTGCCGCCAGAACCAAACAGTCCAGCGTCACCCTTGGGATTGTCCTTGGTGGCTTCGGACCCAACAAGGCCAGTCTTTGCCATCTTGCCAAGGTCAGCAATAGATTTGCCAGTCTGAACGGCTTCACCAAGACCAGACTGGCGCTGGGCAGGCGCATTACCAGCCGTCGCAAGTTTGGCGACCGGCAATTTGGCATCCGGCACAAAGCCCTTAACGCCGCCAAACGGAGCGCCCTGCGCACTGCCGCCATACATGCCAGCGCCGCCAAATGGACCGAACGACTGCGCCTGCGCAGCAAGAATAGCCTTGAGATCGTCGCCGTCTACCAGACCGCCCGCAGCATAAGCGCCCGGCTGGGTGACAGCGCCACCCATGGATGCCGCAGCGCCAAGGCCAGCCGCCTGTTCAGTAGCGCGGTCATAGTCAACGGTCTTGAAGCCTGAAGCCTCGCCAACAGCATCCGGGCGCACGCCTTCAACTTCTTGAGCCAGCAGACCAAGCTGCTTGGGCCCATCACCCATGCTGTAGCGATAGACCTTCTGGCCGTCATAAAGCTCACCGACGGGCTCAACATCATCCTTGAGTCGCACGTCAGAGAAGAACGGAGCAGGCTGCTGCGTGGTGGTGGTGCTGCCAGACAGTGCGCCCGTGCCCATGGCGATGTTCGCAAGGAACTGCGCCACTTGGAACGGATACCCACGCTCCTGAAGGAACTGCTGATAGCGAGCCGTAGCGTCGGCCTGCTGAGTCTGCTGCTCCAGCGTGCCAGCGCCAATCTGAGCCTGCGCACCCTGCAACGCGGCCTGCTGCGCACCCGCGCCAAGCCCCGCCAAGGACTGAGCGGTTTGAGCGCCCATGCCATAAAGGCCCTGCCCAACGCCCTGCTGAAGCGCCGCCTGCTGCGCGCCCATGCCATAAATGTTTTGGCCGATGCCAGCCTGCGCCTGAGCAGCGCCAAGACCCTGAGCGTACTGCTGCTGACCAAGACCAGCAAGAGCTTGGCCTTGAGCAATGTTCTGCCCAAATGCAGACTGACCGAGATTGGCAAGCTGTTGACCCGCAGCAAGGTTCTGCGCGAAAGCCTGTTGACCCAGATTGCCAGCGGCCTGCACGCCGAACTGCATGGCCGCGCGATTCGCCTGTTCCGCCGCAAGCTGCTGCGCCTGCTGCTGTTGGGCTGTGCCAAGGGCCTGCCCGTATCCAGACTGAAGCAGGTTGGCGAGAGTCGCCTGATTGGCGAGGCTTTGCTGTCTAGCCAGATTGGCCTGACCCAGACCAGCCCGTTCACCACCAAAGGAACCGCGTCCAATCTGCTGGCTGGATAGAGCGGCACGCTGCGCTGCGTTCTCTTGTGCCTGAAGCGCCTGCTGGGCTCCAATCACATTAGACATATAAGGCGACATATACTGGTTGATTTCCTGACCAGTAAGCGCACCCGGAGCAATCCCCTGCGTGCCACCAGCCAGATAGCCACCAGCAGCGCCCATGTACGGCTGTGCAGCAGAAAGACCAGCCCCGGTCAAACCAGCGGCGGCACCCATTAGGGGCGCAGAAGCCTGCTGGGCTCCCATGATCGGCTGCATGGCCGCGCCAGTGATGGATTGACCTGCTCTCTGAGCCTGATTAATGCCGCCAAGAGCTGAACCGTAGAGGTTCTGAGCCTGTTCTGCGGCCCCGCCAGCGGTGCCAAGCGCGCCATAGTAGAGAGGAGTCGCTGCCTGCTGTGCGCCAAGAAGCTGCTGCGTAGCTCCTTGATAGTACGGCTGGGCCATTCCTGCTGCGGCGGAAGTCCCGGCAATACCTGCCTGCTGTGTCTGGGTGAGTGGAGCTACAAACTGCCCCTGATATTGCTGAAAGGGCTGTTTTGCCACTTCTTCAGCGCGGGCATTGACCGCATTATATCGGGCCATCACCTCTTCAGGGATTTTGACCGATTGCGTAGTTGTAGCGGTCTTTCCACCCATTCCAGTTACTCCGCAGCAGCCCTGAACCCGCCAGTACGGGCATTGTAAAGGAAGAACGCACCGCTTGGCTTACCAAACTGACGCTCATAAAGGCGGACCTTGGCTTCGGTCCTGTTGTTAGACAGCACCCCAATAATAAGCGGGATGCCAAGACTGTCGGCTACCTGTTTAGAAAACTGACAAAGCCGACGCGCCCTGCCCCCTTTAGCGCTGCGGTAGTCGGGGTGAATAAAGATAGCCTTCTCCTCAAGCACCTCTTTATCACTATACCACATTGATCCAATTCGCAGAAGAACTGCTCCTTCTGCCTTGCCACCGGGATCGCCAATAATTCCGATCAGGCCCTTTTCCAGATTAAGCGCGGGCCAGATTTCACCCAGAAGCTTTGCAGGATTGGGGTCAACAAACCCATTTTCTTCACACGCCGACAGAGCGATCTCCATGATCGCATCTACGTCCTCCGGCGTGCCAACCCTGATGCCAATATCTTCAGACATAAGCTAGTCCTTAGCGGGGCCGGGTAAATTCTTCAAGGTTTGGACCGTCTTGGCCCGCATCTTTTTCACAAAGTGGTCCAGAACCTTGTGCCCCTCATCCAAGGTCCCGTTGCCAATTCGCGTTACGTCGTCCGGGTGAATCACATATTCACCGCCTGCCGCTATGATTGGAACAATCTCACCAGTCTCTCCCCCTTTTGCCCTCGCCAATGGAATACCCTGCTCAGGCCCGAATAGTTCATTGGCAACCTTAAAACCTGCCATCGTATTGCCTTCACCCATGGCCGAGATGATGTCAGCCGGGATGACATACGATCCAGAGTGAACGTGCATAGGCAGATGGTCAGTGCGGCCAGCGACCGGAGAGTGGATCGGGCCAACATGGACCTTTTCTGTAGTCGTGACGTTGCCACCAAACGCTCTCTTGGCGCGACTCTCCCGAGCAACATTCAAAGCTATTGCAACAGCCTGCTTCTGCGGCTTGCCCGAGTGAACAAGCTCCGAGATGTTGGAGCTAACTGTTTTTTGGGATGAACCTTTTTTCAGTGGCATGGCTTACCCCAGCGCATAAGTTACGTTGACGGCCTGCCCAGTACCGGGAGAAATCACAATCCCGTTTGTGAACAAAACCCCGGCGGGAAACACGCCAATAGTATTCGGTATGGCAAGCAGCCGAGAAGCGTTAGTCAGCAGACCTGCAATGTTGGCGCTGGCGTTATAAATCACGCCATTGCTGCTTCCAGCCACTACAACCGAGATGTTGATGATCTTGCCGCGACCTGCAATCACTAGAGAGTCAGCAGTCACCGTGTCAGACGTATTTGTGCCAACCTCAATACGATATGTATTGTTAAGGTTGTTGATGGCGACAACACCATTCTTCTGAGTAGTGAGAATGTCGTCTAACGAGGCCATCAGAACTTCCCGTCAGGTTGCCAGCGATAGCGCATATTGCCGATACGCCAGAACGTGTTGATGTCGTTGCTTTCAATCTTCATGGACACCAAACGTCCGCGCAGTCGGGGTGTTACATACTGCGTTGCTTCAGTCAGCGTGAACGGGCCATAGGCGATAGGCGTGTCACCGGCATATTGCGTGACATAAAATGTCAGCAGCAATTCTGCTCCCTGATCCTGACTGCCGTAGTAGCCCCACTTAGCGTCGGGCCACCATTGGTCAATGAATGTCAGCAGATCGCCGTCCTGAAGCTGGAAGTAACCAGTCTGGAAGTACGAGTTCATGGCTACCGATTCATTGCCAGCATTAACAGCGTTTGTAGATGTCTCATGCTGTACAATGAACGGATCAGCGCCTCCCGGCAGAAGACCCGCGCCGATAGGCGGTCCAAGGACGGACTGGTTAATCCAAGCCGTCCGCTGCAACGTGCCAAAGTCCCAACTGTTCAGATAGATATTGTACTTAACGTAATGGCTAATTTCTCCGCCATTGCCGACAGTGGGATAGAACCAAGAGATTTCACCGAACCGGCTATTTGGAGCGATTCTAATCTTGTCCAAATTGTCTGTGTCCAAGTCTTGGAAGATTACGTCCCAGACGGGGCACGGAATAGGCTCAGGACCAGAACCAGCCAGCCGGAAGAACTGGCTTTGGCTCATCCAGTAAACCACGCCGTTCATGGACGCGCAGGCTTTGCGAGAGATCAGACCGCAGCCCGTTCCAATCTCGTTAAACCCGTACACATCCGGGTAGCCAATATATTGCATCGCCCAAACAGAAAGGTCCGTCCAAACAAGACCCTGTTGAGGGCCTTGAATACAGGACACAATCTTGGAGCCTTTGGGTATGCGGTATGAACCGGCCTGATTCTCAACCAAGCCAATCCACTGATTAAAGTTACCGACATCTGACCAGCGGATCAAAAGGGGGTCTTGCACGCCATCAAACGTGGAACCCCATGCGATTGCCTGACGCTGAGGCATCGCGACAAACATGCCATCATTTACTGGCGGGGCATTTGGAATAATGACGCCAATAGGATTGCCGGATGTAGGCGACCAGTAATAGATTGCTCCGCCTGCTGGGCATGAGAGTAACGTCTCGCCCCAGTTGTCCAAGGACCAATCAGTAGCCGTGATAGGCGTTCCTGTTCCCGCAGGCTGCGGCGTTCCAGTGCCATAACCACCACGGCCATAACCCAAAACACCGTAACCGGTTCCGCCCGCCAGAGGCCCGACACCGTTGAAATATGTGAACTGAGCGTTTCCGCCGTTCATATATCCAGTTGTCGTAGCTGTAGCTGTGTTGTTGGCGGTAATCGTGAACGTATTAGTGGTTGCGTTAAAGACTTCATAAACGCCGGAGAACGTAATTCCGCCAACGGTCGTCGCAACCAGCACGGGGAAGAACCCCCCGTCTACGTAGCCATGATTGTTCAAGGTTACAGTAACGCTCGCAGAGCCACTAGTCGTAGCAAACTGCGCTAGTGAACCGCCAGCAGCAACCGCAGAAGTGGCATATTCAAGATTGCCAAGTTTGTCCCGAGCATAAATCTGAAACTGATTAGCACTAACTGCATAGCATTGATAAACGCCAAACAGGATCAAGCCACCAACGGACACCTGTGTTTTAATCCAAACAGAGTCATAGTTATCAATGTTACTGGCAGTATCATCCACATTCACGATATAACCGTTAGCGCCGGTCGTCGTCGTGAAAGACACAGACGTTGTGCTATCGGTCGTCTGCGGAGTGATGTCTTTCCGGTTGCGTGTAGTAGACGTAACTGGAGTCAAGACCGACAGAGATTCTTCGGCACCGATTGCCAGATACGTGTCCGTGCTAAGACCTTGCCACGCATGAAGCGCGCGGACAGGGCTTTCAATCGGGTTGGGATAGAACTGTGTCCAGCCGCCAAGTTTCTGAACCAGACCAAGGCCGTTCCTGTCAGGAATGAACCGGATCAGATTTGATTCAGAAATACCCGCCTCATTCAAAGCGGGTGTTTTGTTCTGATCAACGCCGGGAACTAGCTTTAGTGAAGCGTGGGGCATTTATTATCCCCGAGAAGGCGTTGCAACAACAGCAGGCGACATAGAAGACCAACCACTAGACTGGAACTTCTTGCGGTACTCTTCAACAGTCGCGCCCTTCAGAAGAGCTTGGTACTGCGTTTCATAAGATTGCGCCATGGCGGGGTCATCTGACTGACGGCCAAAGTTACGCTGATAGCCAGACACGTAAATCATGCTTGCCATGATGAAGAGGTCAGGCAGATACAGACTGATGAATGTTTCGGTATTAGCAGCCGACAAGCTGGCAGGACGGATCGTGCCAACAATCTCTACCGTGTAGTTGTTGTCAGGCCATGGACCAACAACAAAGCTGCTCTGATCCAACATCGCAAAGTATTCCGGCGTAGCTGCTCCGCTGATGCTGGAATAGACTACGTTAAGGAACTCTTTGGTCGTCGGCACAAGGGCGACACGTGTGCTGATCTCCGGGTCTACCGCGCCAGCAGGCAGCAGCACGTTCACCTCTTGGATCGTGACAAACGTAGACGCAGGAACCGTTACGTTCCTGTTGCCAGCGGTCAAAGAGTAGGACGTGTTGCTCGTAACCGTGCTGAGAAGATCAAGATCGCGATAAATGCGGTTCTCAGCGTAGGTGATGGTCTGAGGCAGGATTGTCAAAAAATTGGCATCTGTCTCAGAAACAACCGCCAAGGTCGCAATCTGGGTCTTATAAGTGGAGTAAGTAAGACCTGTAGTCACGGTCAAGCCTCGCGGTTTTGCTCATGATACCATTTATTTGGCGTCGTGGCACCACCCCTCACGACGAGCGTTGTTGACCTTAACTTCCGTAATTGTCTGGTCTGTATCTTTCTTGGACCACGAGACTGGCTTCCAAACCTCGCAGACAGATTTGTTAGTCGCGACGGTGGCCGTCGGAGTCGCGCAGCCGGGCAGAATCAGTAGCAGCGTTATCGCCAGCCCGAATAGCAGACTGCGTGCGTGCAAGAGCATCAGCATTGGCTTCGGCCTCCAGCTTTTGCCGGGCGTCTCTCCGGCCTTTGCCATAAACAGCGGCGATGGCGAGGAGGACCCCGCCAACCGCTGACACAAAGCGCCCGATGGGCGAGAACAAAAACCCAATCATGCCCCCTCCTCGTCAAGCCTCTGCTTGCGGAAATACCAAATAGCGCCCGCAGCCACAACAATTACGAGACATACGATAGCTGTCGTACTCATGGCAGACAGGATGTCACCTCCCTCTTTCACGATAGGCATGACCTCCTGAACCACAGCAATCGCGCCCGCACCACCAGCAATGACAGCGCCATTGGCCTCTTTGGACTGCACGATGCTTTTCTTGGGTGCCGGAGCATCCGGTTCCATACGAGCTTCTTCCACCGGAATGGGCTTCTCGGTGTCCAAACCGCGCCAGAGTTTTACTTCTGCGCGACGGCGGCGAACCAAGCCCGGAAGCTCTTTGCCGCCGCCACGGGTCCATTTCATGAACTCGGCGGGAACTTCATCAAACTTTTCTGCGTTAACCTTCTTCAGCAACGTAGACTTAGCAAGCGCGCCAACACCAGCGTTGTAGGCAAAGTCCACCAGCGCATCAAACTGGCCCTGCGTAAGCTCCACTTTGACGAGCTTCTCGACACCGGCCTCGTACTGCACCATGTCACGCTTGAGGATAGCTTCGGCTTCCTCCTTGGTGATCTCCATGCCGGGATTCACGGTGGGCGCGCCAGCCGCAGAAGTGTGGCCGTAGCCAATAGTCCAGACAGCCGCCGGGCACTTATATGCCTTCAGACGCAGGCCCTCAAACTCCTTGACCAGCGCCAATCCATCTTCAGACATACGCATGGCACAGCTCCTATTTGGTGATGTTGAAAGTCAGATTGGCGTGATCCGGGTAATTAAGAAGAACCTCACCCTCTGGGCATTTGTACCTGATATGAGCCAACAAAGTGGCCCTTCCGGGTGCTACTCTATTGGAATCCTCAATGGTTATGGTGTAGCCAAACTTATCCACCTTATCATTAGCTGGACCAGAAAACTTGGCTATGGATGGGTTAGCTTTGTGGACAATGTATCGGGAGTCGCGAACCTCCAGATAGAACTGCTCAACCGAGCAATCGTCCCTGATCTTTCGGCGCGCTGCCACCACGGCAAACTCACCATTGGCGGGGCCATCCGTAATGCTGAAATGCTCCGCCGACCACTCAAGGATCGGCTTTCTGAACAAGCCAAGCTTATCTGAGGCGGTATAACCCCCGCCAACCATGGCAAAGACAGCCGTGACAGCGCCAACCGACTTAGTGATTCGGTCAACGTCGAGGCTCATTTGTCTGCCTTTCTGTCGCGCAGATCGTCTATTTTGCGGAATATCTCATTGCAGATTTGCTTAATTTCTTGGATGTCATGCCGGAACTCCTCCTTGGCGACGTAGACTCGCGGGAGTTCCGACTCAATCTTATGCAGGTCTTTACGCAAGTCTTTGACGGCATCCCAAAGTTGCCGCCCAAACCAGCCAAGACCAGTAAGGATTATTCCTACAGCCAAGTTTATGAGGGACTGGGGGTCCACCGTTTCATGCCGCTTTCTCCCCCTGCGCCTGAATTGCGTTGAGAATATACTCTAAATTTTGTCTCAAACGTAAGTCGTTAGGCTCCATCTCAGCCGCAATTTTTGCCTGCTCAAGGGCAATGTCTTTTAGCCCAAGCCGCCAAGCAGAAATGCTGGCAAGATCGTGCGCCCAGTAGCCCCAAACCGCCGGGTCACAGGTATAGACAAGCTGTTTATCCTTGATCTTCAGCGCACGCATGGAGGCGGCGAAGCACTCCTCCCAACGACTCTGGCGATACATGAGCATGGCAAGCTCGCACCACGGCTCGCGGGTATTGGGGGCCTCGCCAGCGGCCATGTAATACCACTTCTCAGCCTGCACTATGTCGCCAGTCTCAGCGTAGGACTTACCCATGAGTCGCATGGCGTAGCACCGCTCGTTCTGATTGCTGGCGGCGTTCATGCCCAGATAGGTCGTCAACGCCTTCTTGGCTTCCTCCCAGCGGCGATAGAACGTCAACTCGCGGGCATAGTAGAAATAATGATGCGGATCGGTGGCGTCCTCTTTGACAGCCACCTCCAGCATTTCCATGTATTGACCACGACTTTTGGTCGGGTCCGGGTGATGTGACACGAGCAGGTGCGGACACCATGCCGTGACATGCTCCACGCGCCCATCAATCCGCAAATCCTCATGGCAGGGGTGGTGCCAGTGGTAGCCGTGACGGCTGTGGATTTTGCGATAGGGGAACCGGATGTTGTGGCCCCAGTCAAAGTAGTACCACAGGTTCGTAGTCTTACCGGGGACCCAGACACGCTCAATCTTGTCTTTCCAGCCCGGCTCTAAAACCTCGTCCAAATCCAGCGATATGCAAATATCAATAGACCGGGGAATAAGAGCAAGAGCAGCATTGCGAGCGATGTCAAAGCGCCAAGGGTTGACGTAAATATCGTGGACCTTTGCGCCGCACTCACGGGATAGATCAGCCGTCCTATCAGTGCTTCCAGTGTCAGCAATGAGGACAAGATCAGCCTCTTTGGCAGACTCGCAGAACCGCTGAACAAATTGTTCCTCATTCTTGCTGATGGCGTAGACGCAGTAAGTTAACTTGATCTCAAACGGCGAGTAAACATACACGCCGATCTCACCGTCAATATAAGACCACGTAGGCTTGCCAAAGCACAGTTTAACGTCGGCGTCAGACCAATTGTCAGTAACATGGGCCTCGTGGGGGTTGCCCTCAAACTCACCCTGCGGATACTTGCCAATAGGGATGCTGATGATGACAGTCGCAGCCCAACACTTGGCGCGGCGGACAAGAGCCTGTGCCTCGTCCTTCTCCATATGTTCAAGAACATCGCCAAGGAAGCATACGTCAAAGCGCTGATCTGTGTCCCACGTTCTGGCATCCGAAATATGCAGGTCAGGATACAGCTTATTAAGGCCATACTTCTCAACGTATGGCTCCCAAATCTCAACGCCTGTCCATTTAATTTTAGGGAATAGCTTGGCGTAAGTACCCTCGCCAACGCCAATGTCCAACGCAGTTTCAGGCTGCGGAATTTTGGACATAACCCATTTGATGCTGGCTTTGCCAGACTGAGAGCTAAACGGCATGTGACCCCCTTAGTGCCGGTTTAGAATGTATAAGTCGCAGGCATAGTAGTAATAGTGCCAGAAGTCGGCGTCATGGTTCCGCCTGTCTGGAACCCAACACCCCACACATATGCGTTGCCACCTACGCGAGCCAATCCTGTCGCCGGACCATAAGGCCCAACATAACGGATGCCGCCACCCATAATAGCTACATCGCCAGCGGAGACAACAATCCCATTGTCTGTGCAGCCCCAAGCATCGCAGTGAATCATGCGGCTGCTGCCAGACGTTGAGAAGTAATATCCGTTTTGTTGCGCTGCGGTTTGACAGCCAACCAATGTCGTATTGGTGCTGCTGCCCGTGACAAGGAACCCAATGGAGCCGGAATAAGCACCGGGTGTATTGTCAGCACCACACCCGATGAAGGACATCTCATCAGGTCCGTTAACGTGATAACCTCTAAAATACCCGTAGCTGAAGCAGTCAACTACCTTGCCCCAGTCATTGAGATTAGTGAAGTAAAAAGCGTTGCCGCTTCTCTGAAGACGAGACGTTCCGCCCCCGCCCGCAATGGTGACAAACGGCCAGCAATGCACCCGCGCCAGACGCGAGATGTCTGCGCACTGGTCAATCCACACACCGTTGTTACAGTCAATATAGACATCCACCACTCTGATTCTCTGAGAGTTGGTGGAGTAAATGGCCTGATTGAAGCCAAGGATCATAGAGCCTGTGACAAACGCATCGTCATAGGAGCTAACTTGAATGGCCGTGCCAGAGAACCCAGAAGAACTACTTTCCGGGAATGACATGCCATAACGGTAGATGAGACAGCCATCAACGCCAGCGCCGCCTTGAAGCTCAATGGTGGCGCTAGAACTCAGAAGAATAGCGGACACGCTGCCATAGGGCGTAGAAGAGTTGTTGCCGGGGGTGCCCACGTACTTAAACGGACCTTTCAGGGTCACATTTGGCTTCACCGTCAGATTGGAAGCGATTCGGCACCGGAACCCATCAGGAATGATAACTGTACCGCCAGCCGCGCCGAGAGAGTTGATTGCAGACTGAAAGGCAGACGTGTCATCTGTTGAGCCGTTACCGACAGCCCCATAATCAGCAACGCTAACCCAAAATGAGGAACCGCCACCACCTGATGCGCCTGTCGGCCCAGTTGGGCCAACGGCACCAGCAGTGCCAGAACTTCCCGTAGGACCAGTCGGGCCCGCTACCGTAGACGCGGGACCCGTCGGACCCGTTGGGCCACCACCGGCAGGACCAGTTGCACCAGTCGGGCCTGTCGGGCCATCAATTCCATTAGCCCCTGTAGGACCTGTAGGACCCGTGCCGCCAGCACCGGTTGCCCCTGTTGGGCCTGTAGGACCAGTTGCGCCGACACCGGGTCCCGTTGGACCAGCCGTTCCAGTAGGACCGGTCGGGCCGCTAGTGCCGGTTGGGCCAGTAGGACCAGCGCCAGACGGACCTGTAGGACCTGTTGGACCAGTTGCACCCACACCCGGACCAGTCGGGCCAATGGAGCCCGTCGGACCTGTCGGGCCAGTTGTCCCTGCTCCAGTAGGTCCGGTCGGACCCGTAGGACCAGTGGGACCTGTTGCACCACCACCGCCGCCGCCCGCAGGTCCGGTGGGTCCAACAGCACCAGTTGGTCCTGTCGGGCCAGCGCCACCACCCCCGCCAGTAGCCGAAATCTCAATCTCACCCGGAGACGGGCTAGTGATTGTGACGTTGGTGCCAGCGGTTAGTGATCCGAGCGTGAAACCAGAACCATCGCCAATAAGCAGTTCGCCGTTAGCCGGATCGCGGCCTAGACGGATTTGACCACCAACAACTGATGCTTTGTCATTTGCCATTGGCGCGGTTCTTTAAAATGTGATGCTGCCGGAAGATGTCCACTTATACGTTCGGAACCCACCAGAAACAGTCACAGTGGGAGAGCCAGTTGTAGATGTGGCTGCACGATAAGAATCAGCGTAACGGAGAATAACAACGCCAGAGCCGCCATTTCCGCCAAACTCGTTATTGGTGCCACCGCCACCGCCGCCACCGGTATTGGCAGTTCCCGCCGTTCCGGCAACAGTATCACTACCCGTGCCACCGCCACCAATACCGCCTGCGCCGCCGTTAGGAGCGTTCACGCTACCGCCGCCGCCACCGCCAGCGTAGTAGCTTCCGTCAAAGGCTTGCAGACCCGCGCCGCCCGCGCCCGCATAACGCGGAGCCGAATCAATGTAGCCATCTTGACCGCCTGCGCCAGCGCCACCGCCACCGCCGCCAGCTTTGTAAGAACCATTATAGGCCGACCCAGAACCACCAGAGTTGCCCTGACCGCTAGTGCCGGACCCCGGCGTTGCGCCGCCGGGATTACCGCTAGAATCAGAACCACCACCACCGCCAGAACCGCCAGAATTAGACGCGAAACCATCAAAAGCATCCAAACCGCCAGTGGCAGCGCCACCACCGGTAGATGTGATGGTGTCAAAGACGGAGTTAGACCCGTTTGAGCCTTTGCCAGTAGAGCCGCCGCGTGCGCCACCCGCGCCAACGGTTACGGTATACGTCGAGCCTCCGGTGACGGAATAGCCGCTGGCCGTGCGATAACCACCTGCACCACCACCGCCACCCATGTCAGAGCCAGCTCCACCACCGCCTGCCACAACCAGATATTGCACGCTTGGCGGGGCCGGTAGCGGCGTCTGAGTCGCAAGACAGATTTGGTGGACTGCGGCCATTAGGAGACGCTTCCCGAAACCACGCAGGCAGTACCGCTGACAAACAGAATAGAGGCTACACCTCTGGAGGCCAGAGTGATGGTCGCTTTATCTGTGTCCGTGCCAGAAATGTACGCTGTCGTGATCGTACAGGTGATCGTGATCCCTGCCGACGTGTTGTTGTACAGCGTGACAACATCGCCGTTGGAAAACACAGAGTTGGGAATCTCAATAGACCCGCCGGTCCCCACGCCAATGTACTTACCAACATCTCCAGAGACAAGCGTATAGGAAGTGGTTTTGTCGGAACCAGACTGAGGAATAGTCGTCGGCCCGGTAGGTCCGGTTGGGCCGGTGAGGCCCGTAGGTCCAGTAGGTCCGCCAGCGCCGGTGTCACCAGTGGGTCCCGTAGGACCCGTAAGCCCCGTGTCACCAGTTGGGCCAGTAGGACCGCCTGCCCCCGTATCGCCCGTCGGACCCGTGGGCCCAGTCAACCCAATAGACCCCGTTGGCCCGGTCGGACCACCCGCGCCAGTGTCTCCCGTAGGTCCTGTTGGGCCTACCGTACCCGCCGCACCTGTGGGTCCGGTCGGCCCACCTGCCCCGGTGTCTCCGGTAGGTCCTGTCGGCCCTACGCCACCAGTCGGACCCGTAGGGCCACCAGCAGGACCGGTAGCTCCAGTCGGGCCAGTCGGACCATACGCAGCAGTGGTGGCTTCCCAGCCCTCACCGTTCCAAAGCCAAGTTCTGCCTCCATAAGCGTAGGTTTGGCCTATGGTCGGAGAGGATGGGAAATCAATCGCCATGAGTGGCCTCGGTCACGGTCAGGAGTTTGGTGGATACTAACATATTGGGCAGAAACCTCCACCACGACCAATGGTTTCTCGCTAGAACGTGATGCTGCCTGAGCCTGTCCAACGGTAAATGCGATACCCGCCAGAAACAGTAATTGTAGGCGACCCGGTTGTTGCTGTCGCGGCAGAATAAGTGTCGGCATACCGAATAATAACCACCCCAGAGCCGCCACTTCCACTATTGGCCCCGCCGCCACCACCGGTATTTGCCGTGCCGGAACCACCATTTGTGCCGCCACCGCCAGAGCCGCCTGATCCAGCGCCATCAGAGGTGGAGCCGTTTCCGCCACCGCCACCCGCGTAAGTTACGGATGAGCCAGTGATGCTAGACGATGACCCGTTACCACCGTTACCCCCGCCGCCGCCGCTATCCGTTCCACTCCCGCCTGCGCCACCACCGCCGCCGCCGGTGCGGTACGTTTCATCATCGCTCCCGCCACGCCCTCCACTATTACCTTGTCCTGACGTTCCCGGAGAACCATTCGCCTCTCCGCTGCCATTACCAAGAAATCCGCCGCCGCCGGACCCGCCAGTATCACCAGTATAATCGTTTGATGAGCCTCCATAACCGCCACCAAGACTTGTTATGGAACTGAAGACAGAATTTGAACCATTAGAGGGGCTTCCGGTGCTACCGCTTCCACCAGCGCCAACAGTAACGGTGATCGCAGAGCCGCTTGTTACAGCAAACCCAGAGGCAGTTCTATAACCGCCCGCGCCACCGCCGCCATATCCGGCTCCACCACCACCCGCCACAACGAGGTATTCAACCGTAGGAGGAGGATTGCCGGTTATTCTTGCAAAGCCCAATGCTCTGGCAGATGCTACGCCTCGCGTGACGATAGTGGGCATATTTGCACCTCACGCAAATTTAGTCTGCGAAGCAAAGACAGAGAACGTGGCGCTTCCCGTCTTGATGATCGTGTAAGTGTAGATGTCTACCGATGACGTATTACCGCTCGTTGGCGCGGTGCCGCCCTGCCACTTTGGAGTGACAGACGAGCCATCCACCTGCACAGCCGTATTGTAGTAAGCAGGCGAACCGTTGGTCACGAGAAACACTGCGGTAATCATCTGGCCGGTTGACATCAGAGTGTCCAGCGATGTGCCAGACGAACCTCTGAAATTGACCGTAAAGTTGCCGGATGAGTTGGTGGTGTAGAAAAGGGCGTTCTGCGTGGTCACGTCGTAGTTGATCGTGCCGGTTGCCGCAGTAGCGGAAACCGTGATGCTTTCTGCCACGTCAGTGAGAACCGCCGCCAAAGCGGAGGACGTGCCCGTGAAGCTCTGAGTGCCGGTAAACGTGTTGTTCGCCGTGGTAACGGGGATATTAGCCCCCGCCAGAGTGGTGGCCCCCGTCCCGCCTTTAGACGGCTGCAAAACGCCAGACGTGTTAGCGCCCGGAGCAAGATTGGATAGGTCGCGGGGGATCGTCATTGATCTCTCCTTAAAGAACTAGCTACTCAGCCGACCTGCGCCCGAATAACGTCAAGCATGATCTGCGCCTTTTTCTGTTCCGCCTTTTCAGACGCCAGAAGGCTCTGCAACTGATCTTTGAACGCGGAAAGATCAGACTGTTCCTGCGCGGACATGGCGGCAATACGCTCAAGAGCCAGCGTGTAGTTATCAATGTTAATCTGATAATGCAGGACTTCCTGCTCACGCGCCTCAAGAGCAGTTACAAGGATCGCGGATCGCGCGGCTACAGTGTCAACCATTTCAGTCTCCCGATTGTAGAGTTAAGCTGTGCCAAATGACACGCTAGTGCCAGTGCTGGGTGGAAGTGTAGAAGGATTAGCGTACTTAGTTCCAAAACCGGTTGCGTTGGACCAAGGATAAGCGGTGACAAATGGCGTAGTGCCGTGGGCAACCGCAATGGCCGTACCGGCTGCGTTAAACGTCACGCCAAAACCCTCGCCAGTAGGGAGGGTGGCGGGGTTTGAATACTTGGTTCCGAATCCGCTGCCAGACCACGCATAGGCTGAGACAAAAGTGTTTGTTCCATGTCCTACCGCCACAACAGTGCTAGTTGGGTTAAATGCAACGCTATCACCCGTTCCTGTCGGCAAAGTTGAAGGATTGGCATACTTAGTTCCGAATCCGCCACCCGACCAAGGATAGGCCGTGATAAAGGGCGTCGTAGTATGAGCAACTGCCACATGAGAGCCGTTCGGCGCAAACGCAACGCCATTTCCGGTTCCTGTTGGCAAAGTAGCTGGGTCCGCAAATTTTGACCCAAAACCGCTCCCGGAAAAGGCATATATGGAGATAAACGGCGAAGCGTTATGAGAAACCGCAAGTGCAGCATCGCTAGGACTAAAAGCTACGCCATTACCGGTTCCTGTCGGCAACGTAGACGGATTGGCGTATTTTGTTCCAAAACCAGCAGAAGACCACGGATAAGCGGTGATATATGGCGTTGCACCATGTGAAACAGCTATCGCGGAGCTATTAGAGTTAAAGTCAACGCCGTTGCCTAAGCCTGTTGGCAGAGTAGCTGGATTGGCATATTTGGCTCCAAACCCACCAGCTGACCAAGGATACACGCTTAAAAATGGGGTTGTTGCATGAGCTACAGCCAACACAGTTGAGTTGTGGTTGTAAGCAACGCCCACGCCTGTGCTTGCAGGCAGCGTAGCAGGATTTGCATATTTTGAGCCAAATCCACTCGCAGTGAAAGCATAGACGCTCACAAACGGCGTCAAACCGTGTGAGAGAGCTAAAAAACCACCCGCAGACAGGGTTGCAAACCCAAATCCTCTAGCTGATCCTGCGGCAAAGCTGATTGCGGTGGGCATGGAGCTACCTCACGCAAACTTAGTCTGAGAAGCCAACACGGTAAACGTAGCAGAGCCAGTCTTGATGATTGTGTATGTGTACGCATCAATGCTGGAAGCGTTGCCAGATGTCCATGCGGTGCCGCCCTGATATTTCGGCGTAACGGACGAGCCATCAATTTGAACGGCGCTGTTGTAGTAAGCAGTCGGCCCATTGGTAGCGAGGAAGACGACCGTGATGGTCTGCCCAGTTGCCATAGCCGTGTCCAGACTGGTCCCGCTGCTGGCGCGGAAATTCATCGTCCAATTAGCCGCAGCGTTAACCGTATAGTAGAGAATGGATTGGGTCGTCACGTCATAGGTGATCGTGCCTGTTGCTGACGTGGCGGAAACAGTTGTCGCCTCCACCATGTTTGTCACAACCAGACCAAGCGCCGACGTAGTGCCGGTGATAGTCACCTTATTGGCAAACGTGGCAGACTGATCCGTTCCCAACGTCAGCGCCGTAGTGCCGTTATTGGTCTGAAGCTGAAGCACGCCAGAAGCGTCGCCTGTGGAAATCAGGCCGCTTGAAGCTCCATTAGAGGCGTTGATCGTTGAAGGCATCTTAGACCTCGTAAGTTACCTCAACCCACGTTTGGTAGGTTGGAGAACCCGTAGATGATTCATCCCAATAATATGAATTGCCATCATTCGGGTACGGAATAGGTGCCTGCCACTGGCAAGTTTCTTCATTGAGAACCCATGAGGGGTAAGGCTTTGGCGGAATAAAGGCGTTCCTTACCGCGTCAAATGAAAACCCAATCCCAGCGTAGTTTTTGCGGAAATTGGCATTATAGCTGGTTTGCGCCCAAAGAGTTTCAGGGCCAAAAAGCGACTGACAAAACGCAATACCTTTAGCCTCGCTCTCAACTCCTTGCTCGTCCAACAATTCATTGTTGTTTACAACAATTACCTGAAGAACGACGCTGCTAGGGTCCAGTTGTGCAAAGTGAGCCATTCTATCCCCTCACGCAATGTAAATGCGGCCATCATTGCCGTTGGTGTCTTGAGAAGTTGATCCTGCGCCTGAAGTCCCGCGCTGCGCGTCAGAGCTGTTTCCGGGCGTTGCGTAGTTGCCAGTATACAAGGTACTGCTCGTAACGTAAGTGTTGTTTACGTATCCAGAGCCGCCGCCGCCGCCTGCGTAGTTAGTGCTAATTGGACTGCTAAAAGTACCGCCAGCGCCGCCACCAAAATAACCACCACCGCCGCCGCCATTATAGCTGCCGCCGGTTCCGTCACCACCCTGTAGCGCCGACCCATTAGAGGCCGATCCGCTGCCGCTAGGTCCGCCTGCGGATTGCGTCCCTTGATTGTTTACATCACCCGCCGCAGAACCCCCATAACCTGACTGACCGCTACTGCCGCCACCCGCACCACCATTGCCCTGATTGGTGCCAAAAGAATATCCATTTCCGCCGCCGCCGCCTGCCATAAGGACGGCGTTGCCTTGGGTTTTGGAATTGCGGAAAATGCCAGTGTAACCAGCGCCGCCGCCTGCGTTTTGCGAGCTTCCTTTGCCGGGTCCACCACCGTTGAAAGCTGCCGCAGACGGATTACCGTACTGACCACCTTGGCCTACAGACAAAAGGTGCGTTGTTGAACCGGTAAAAGAAACCGTTCCCGTGGCAGCGCCACCGCCACCGCCCGTAGCTCCAGTGTTATTGCCTCGCCCGCCGCCGCCGCCCCACATTTTTACCGTGGCAGAAAAGGTGCCGGTCGGCACAATTGTCCAGTCCCCATACGCAGAGAGCGTCAACGGCCCGTCAGTGTCCAAGTTCCATGTAGATTTCCCCGCTACAGCCGGGGAGATCGTAAAAGACCTCACCGCCGCTGCGGTAGAAGAAGAAAACTGCATGTTTTTGGCGGCAAACATTACGGCGTATACCCCTGAACGTAAGTGCCATACCAGTTGGTTCCGTCAGAGATGAACGTCAAAATGTCCATCTTACCAGCGGTAGCGGTGATCGTCGGTGCGCCAGCCGTGGGCCATTTTACACCAGTGAAAGTCGCTGTGCCATTACCTGTGCTGGCGGCTTGCTTGAGAAGCAGGACAAATGATTTACCAGCCGTGGCGGTCGGCATTGTGAACGTGCAGGCCGTAGAGGCAGTAAGGGTCGCCGTGATGACCGTGCCAGCCGAGATCGCAATCGTCGCAGAACTTGTCACAGTACCAAGGGCGACCACGGTTTCCGTGTACGCGCTAACGGTTGGATTGGTCAGCGTCGGGCTAGAAAGAGTGGCACTAGAGATGGTAGACGAGAAGCCGGGCGCGCTGGAGCCATTGGAGACAAGCACCTGACCAGAGGTTCCGGCACCTGTGAAGGCAACATTAGCGCCATCGCCATAGCCAACCCCGCCAGCGGTAGGGGTGTTGCTGCCAACTATCGTTACAGGCATTTCTTACTCCTAGAACGTAATGGAACCGCTACCGGTCCAGCGATAAATGCGGAAGCCGCCAGAAACAGTGATTGTTGGGGAGCCTGTTGTTGATGTCGCGGCTGAGTATGTGTCAGCATAACGGACAATTACGACGCCCGATCCACCCGCCCCGGCGGCGACATCACTTCCGCCCCCAGCACCGCCGCCACCGCCGGTATTAGCTGTCCCGGCCTGACCTACAGTAGTTGCCCTTCCGCCATCTCCTCCACCACCAGAGCCACCGCTCCCCGCGCTTCCGGCATTAGCGCCACCGCCGCCACCACCTGCATAATTAACAGAAGCGCCACTTATAGAAGAAGAAACCCCAGAACCACCTGATCCTGCCTGATTAGAGGAAGCACTTCCTCCATTCCCATTCTTGCCGCCGCCGCCGCCGCCGTTTTCATCGGAACCGCCTCCATCATAAGGGTTCCCACCATTATTACCTTCCCCGCTTGTTCCAACGCCCCCTGACGACCCTGCTGATCCAGCTCCACCACCCGATCCACCAGCAAGCCCATTCGCGTTTGAGCCACTACGGCCAGCACCGCCGCCGCCGCCACCCGTGGATGTAATTGTACTAAAAACAGAATTACTGCCGCTTGAGCCTCTACCTAAGCTTGCGCCAATTGCCCCACCCGCGCCTACAGTAACGGTTATTGCTGAACCAGATGAAACAGCAAACCCGGACGCTGTTCTCATGCCTCCAGCGCCGCCGCCACCGCCAGCGTTTCCTCCACCGGCCCCACCACCTGCAACAACCAAATACTCTACTGTTGGCGGGGCATTTCCTGCATTGCCAAATTGACTACCAAGAAGAGCGAGGTGGATGCCGCTCACGAGACGTTCCCCGTAATCACGCAGACCGTGCCAGAGATGAACAGAATGGTGCAGACACCTCTCGTGGCGAGGGAAACGGTCGCCTTGTCAGCGTCCGTGCCGCCAATGTAGGCCGTGGTGATCGTGCAAGTGATCGTAATGCTGCCAGACGTGTTGTTGAACACCGACACCACGTCACCCGTTGAAAACGTCGCGTCAGGGATAACAATGCTGCCGCCGGTGCTGACCTGAATGAACTCACCCACGTCACCGGTAGCCAGCGTATAGCTGCTGGTCTTAGCCGATCCAGACTGAGGAATAGCGCGCAGTTTACCAGCCGAATCCGACACGACGCCCGTAAAGTTTGCCGCCTGTGCGCTGGTTAACGTCAGCGCAGTCGTGGTGCCATTAGTCTGGAAAACCAGATTGCCGGTCGTGTCGCCCGTGCTTTGCAGGGCGGTTGTGCCAGTGGTTCCCGCAGCAATCGTACTCATCAGATCACCACCCAGCGCTGTCCCGAGGAAATCGTCACTGTCGCCCCGCTGCCAATCGTGATCGGGCCGACAGAGATGCCATTGTAAGAAGTGGGCATCGTGTAGTTAGCCGAGATCGTTGTGTAGTTAAGAATGATCGCGTCGTTAGCCACCAGCGGCGAGAAGCCAGTGGGGCCGCTCGCGCCCGTAGGACCAGTCGGGCCAATCGGGCCAGCGCCGAACGTGTTCACAGAGATGGCGACAAACTCAACAATATCGCCAGCCGTACACGCCGTGGCAAGGACAACATCCGTGCCCGTGGTGGCCGTATAGTCAGAGCCATTTAGGAATACGCCGTTAACGTAGACCTCAATGTAGCCCACGGTATACGTGACCGAGAACGTCGTCTGACCGCCGGTAGCCGTGAAGGATGTGCGGGTGTAGGACGCAACGCCAGTCGGGCCAGTAGGACCCGTGGGACCAGCCGTTCCGGCTGTACCGGTCGGGCCAGTCGGACCCGCTACAGTAGAAGCGGCTCCCGTAGGGCCAGTGGGTCCAATATCACCCGTTGGGCCCGTGGGGCCAGCAACACCCGCAGTTCCAGTTGGCCCGGTCGGGCCGTCAACGCCCGCAGTGCCAGTTGGACCAGTCGGACCAGCGACACCAGTGGGCCCTGTGGGGCCGTCAATACCATTAGCGCCCGTTGGGCCGGTAGGTCCAGCCACGCCCGTAGGGCCAGTAGGCCCATCAATGCCGTTGGCTCCCGTGGGGCCTGTAGGACCAGATGCGCCCGCTACGCCGGTGGGTCCTGTGGGGCCATCAATGCCTGCGCTGCCGGTAGCGCCTGTAGGACCGGTCGGGCCAGTAGCTCCCGCGCCCGTGGGGCCGGTAGGACCAACTTGCAGGTACATGACCTGCATAACGCTGACAATGAGAGACGGGATGGCCGGATTAAGCGCCCCAATCGGCTCATGCTCAAGGATGATGGAGGCGTTGTCCGTCATCCATATCAGTTCAACGTAGTCGCCCGCTACGAACGTATCCAGATAATCCCATGCCGCCACAACATACGGCGCATTGCTTGGAACCGTCAGTTTGGTGTCAGAGCTTGGAATGTCCACACCGTTCTTGCGGAACCAGATGTTGACCGTCTGCCCAGAGCCGCCGCCGCCCGTGTTGTGGAATTGAGCGGAGAACTGAATGTCAAACGTGCCGCCCGCAGCAAACGTAATCCGCGAGTTTGACACGATAGAGATGTTAGTCGCGCCCGCTGTGTTGTTCAGCGTCATCGGCGTCGGTGTGTTTACCGTCGCCGTCTGGTCAACGTCACTGAAGAACGAGCCATAGCTGGCAAGCGCGCCGCCGGGGCCGGTGGGGCCAACTGCGCCAGTAGCACCGGTAGGTCCGGTCGGACCAGCCACAGTAGAAGCCGCGCCAGTGGGTCCGGTTGGACCTCCAGAGCCGGTAGGGCCGGAAACGCCTGTCGGGCCGGTAGGTCCAGTGGGACCAGCCACCGTAGAAGCCGCACCCGTAGGTCCAGTCGGGCCAGAAACGCCGGTTGGACCCGTGGGACCCGTGGAGCCAACCGATCCGGTCGGGCCAGTAGGGCCAACAGCACCGGTCGCTCCAGTGGGGCCAGTCGCACCCGTAGGACCGCTTGGCCCAATGAAGCCAGAGGTGTTGATCTCCACCCACTGCGCGCCGCTGGCATCAGAAATCCATGTGTACTCGATACCAGAATCAGTATCGAGCCAACGGTCGCCAACCACCGGGCTTAGTGGGGGAGTAGGTGATTCCGTATAGCTCGTGCCGCCGCTGGGGCCAGTCGCGCCCGTAGGGCCGGTAGCACCCCCAACGCCCGTAGGACCGGTCGGGCCATTGTTACCAGTCGGGCCGGTCGGGCCAGCCTGACCAACAATTAGAGCTAAGAACAGCGGAAGGCCGAAAGAAAATCCAGTGGTTCCCGTGCCGCCAGACGAGAAAAGGCTGACAGGATAGGTCCAATAAGCAGTTGGGGAGCCGGGGTTAACTGAAGTCGGCGCACCAGTAATCGTGAACGTCTGATAGTTGGCGCTGGCCGATTGGTCTTGAACAATAATTCTCTCGCCAATCGTCAGCAGCGAGAGAAAAATATCTACGTCAATGCCGTTATCGGTCAGATGGCTGATGTTAAGCTGCGTGGCCGACGTTTGGGTAGCGTTATTCCAGAGGATATATCCATCACCCGGATAGCCGCTGGTGGAAGCCGTATTAGCTTGAAACAGAAACAAGCTGGTTGAGTTGCCGGGGGTTCCGGTAGGACCAGTTGCCCCAGTTGGGCCGGTCGGGCCAGTCACGCCCGTGGGGCCGGTCGGACCAACAGCACCCGTAGGGCCCGTGGGGCCAACACCCTGCAAATCAGCAATTTGTTGAGTCGTAGCGCGGACGGATACGCCGGACTGAACAAGTTCCATCTCCTCCGTGCCATTCAGAGACACGGCAACGGGAAGGTTTGGAATCTGGATGTTAGCCATTTAACGGACCCGTCTTCGGAACTTGGTTGAAATTATACGGCAAGCCGGGGTCATTGCCACCAATATCGTCAGGCACAAATAGGCTCGTGCCCGGCTCTTCATTGAGGCCAAACGGGGGCTCGCCAGTGGTCTGGGTGACGCGGTTCTGGCTGCTCTGAGTGATTCGGTTCTGGGTGTTGCCCATGGGCAGGCCGGTAATGGGATCAATGTTGATCGCCACCGAGCCAGCGTGCGTCATGCTCCCCGTGGCATTGCTGGCAAATGACACCGTGTACGACCCAGAGTTGCTGGAGGCCGTGACAACATAGGTGCCATTGTACGTGGCGGGCTCCATGCCAGACACCACAATAGTGCTGCCAACGGTAATTGGAGTCAGAGACAACGGCACTGGGAACGTCAGCGTGGCGACAGAACCCGTGCCAGAGGCCGCAGAGACCTGCAAAACCTGACTGGATGTATAGCGGTTATTGGTTTCCGCCGTGACATAATCCTGAATACGGGCGTTCATGATGGGCGTTGGATCAGCCGGAATGATGATGTTCCGAAGCTGATTCTGAGGCACATCAAGGCACGTCTCGCATACCAAGATGCGGATGTTCATCAGGGCAGCGCCACGATAGTCAAACTGCCACTGAAGCTCATGGTGATTATACAAAAAGCCACAGCGGTCGCAGATGCCAAAGGCACGCGGGTTGGTAGAGCTTACCGATGCGCGACCGTGTGGCCTCACCTAAAGTACCCCTGAATTTGCGGAGAGATGTACTGAGAGACGTACTCAGTGTTCTGATCCGCAGCGATTTGATACGCCTCGTCAGCAAACGGCTTCATGATCTGGACCTTTTCAGGCGACCAGACCTGCGCTAGCCTCGTGGCAAGACCGTAAGCAAACGCCTCCAGCCACAGATACGGGATTTCAACCGTCTGACCCGCCGTGTAATTGGCATCCTGAAGACGCCTGACACGGTAGTACTTCAGCGTGGTTGCCTCGCCGCCATCTGGCACGGGCCAAAGCGTAATCGTGGGATCAAGCAGGCGATCAAACCAATACGTGGTTGGAAAGCCCTGCTGTTCTTTATTGGGATAGGACGCATATTCCGTGCGCGAGATCGGCAAAATAATACGGTCAGTATTAGAATTACCCTGCGCAATCGTGATGTAAGCGTCCAAGATCATGACGGTGTCGGCAGGCACGTTATAAGTAGACGTGCCCTGAACCAGCGGAACCGTTTCAAGATCAACAGCCCAAAGATTTACGCCTTGGTTAGACCACCTCGCCAGAAGCAGGTTGGTCGCCATGCGGGCCGTCTGCATATGTTCCTGCACGAGCGACGTGTTGCGCAAACCGATCAGGTTGTACGCATACAGGGTCAGCTCGCCCAAAGACGGATTGAACGTGTACGTCCCGCTGGTTGTCATCCGGCTCTCCTATTAGGCGGGGCCAGCCTGAACGACTTTAAGTTCCACAGTGCCCGTCTGACCGGTCGCCATGTAGATGCTGATGGCGCGGCAAGGAATGGTCATGCCAACAGCGGTGTCCGCCGTGACACCGGAAAGACCGGTGACGCTGAACCACAGAGCCGTGTCCTTGTCATAGCCGACAGCATTAGGATCATCCAAGGAGTACTGGATGCTGAACGTGGGCGTGCCAGCCGTGATATTTGCCGCCAGACCAAGGTTGAAAGGCGTCTGGAAGTCATCAACAGCAATAACCTCGCTGCGGCCTTCATCGGTCAGAGAAATAGTGCGGTACTGCATTTCAGCTTTCCTTTTTCACGCCGGATGGAGATACAGGCCAAGATTTCCTAGCGGGGCCAGTTTTCTTCTTAGCCATTGTCTCCTTCTGCGAGCTACTCATTGATTTGGCAGCAGCGGCAGGGCGACATGCCGGGTATGGCCTTTTGCCCTTTTCACCGGGAATCCTACCACATTCCTCACCAGTTTTCACATCACGCCAGTCTTCTGCGAACCATTTTCCAAGTCCGCCGCCAGACGCTTTGTTAACTCGGTTGTCATCACCGGACCATTTACCTCCATGCTGCTTGTACCACTTGGATGCCCAAGCATTGGCATAAGCAGACGGGTAAACGTCAAACTTGGCTCTGGCAGCAGCCTTGGCGCGGCCCCAAAGACCGGAGTTTTGTGGCTTTGACGCCATGTCAGCAATCCCACTTACGGAGGGCTTTGTTGATACGGCTGTCAGGATCGGCAGCTTTAGCCGAGCCAGTCAGCTTGCGCTTCATGCCGGTCATCCGGGCGCAGAAGCTATCTTTGCGGGAGCCGCCTTCTGGCTGGGGCCGCTTAATGTCATGGCCTTGGGCGCGGAGAGACGCGCGGCCCTTCTCATTCAAACCGCCTTCAGGGTTCTTGCCTTCTTTGCGTGTCCATGCGCCGGGCATCGTATCCTCCTAGTAAAACGGGGGCGCAATGGCCCCCGTTTCCCACTACTGAATGGGAGCTTTACTCAGTAATGGGAGCTTGCCTTGCGGGGCGAGCCCGAAGCGGCAGACGAGAACACACCGCCGCCAGCCTTACGGGGCTTGCGACCAGCGTTCATCTTAGCAGCCTCGCCATGGACCTTGCCCATAGCCTTGCCACCCTTCTTGAAGCCGTTGGTGCCGCCCTTGGCTTCCTTCACGACTTCCGAGTTAGCGCCAGCGTACACATCGGTCGGCGCGCTGTTCTTCATCACAACGCCACCGGTCTTGCGAGCATTACGACCCTTCATGATAGCCTCCAATGGCTAGTTTACGCCGTCAGGTTGCGCGCCTGAACGTAGGTAACAGTGATAACGCCGACGCCAGCGCCGGTGTTGGTGGAAGTCACAGCGATCTTGCGATCCGTGGTGCCAACGTCATTCCAGTTGCCAGCGCGGGTAGCGTCGGTGCCCGGAGTCGCCGAAAGCGGGCCAACAGCAACGCCGTCAAGCGCGCCAGCAGCCGTCAGGAACGTAGCCGAAGCCGTCGTGCCAACGCCAAAAGTCGTGGCAACGCCATCCCAAGCAGTCGTCACCATGACGCTGATGGAAAGAATCTGGCTGTTGGCGGGGATCACAATGGAGGTCGCGCCCGAAGCCTGCGTAACAGCCGAAGACTGAGCCATCACCACATAGCCGACGTTAGTAACGTCCGAGCCAAGAGTGGTGCCGCTCGTGTTCAGGATGTTACCGGCCTTGATCGGACCAGTAAACGTAGTAGCGCCCATAAGGCCCTCCTGCACGATGCGATCTTGTAGTCTGTGCAGCGTCCGCTAGGCCGGTCTACAAGATCAATTAGCCTAGATGAAAGGCGGGAGCCGTAGCCCCCGCCCTGTCAAAATTACGACGGGATAGCGCCGTAGATGGAACGCCAGTTGTAGTAGCCGAAGCTATAACGCTCGTAACCCTTAACCAGAAGGTTATCGGTCACAAAGTCAACCTGCATATCCGTCTCAAACTTGACACGCTCCATGTAGGAGAGGCCGTCAATGTTGGTGAGAAGGAACCAAGCCGACGCCGACGTGAGGAAGTCGTTGACCATGTAACCTTCCGGCAGGCCACCGGCGGTCATCATGATCGCGTTCACGTCGTTGTCCGCAGTACCCGGACGCAGTTCCGTCTTGGTAAGGCGGATAGCAACCGGTTCCAGAGCCGCCGGGACGATCAGCTTGCGGCCACGCGCGAACACCTTCAGACCAGCCTGATCTTTGAAGTTCGTGCGGATCGCGATCATCGCGTTCAGCAGGGTAGACTCGTTAAGCTCGTTGGTGGTGTAGTTGGAGATCACACCGCCATCAATCGGGTGATCCGACGCCACCAGCGCCTTGCCGTCACCGCCGACCGCAGCATTGTACGTCGTGGCCGTGTTAAGCACGTTCGCGCCGTAAATTTCCTTGGTCTGCTGGAACGACTCCATAAGGCCGAGGTTGCTGGGCGCAAACTGGGTCTTGTAGAGGTTGTCGTCAATCGCCTTGCGGGTGATCGCGTAGCCGAGAGCAATTTCAGTATGCTCTTGGTTGTACACGTAACGCTCGCCAGCGTTGTTATCAAAAGCAGTCTGACCGCCTTCAGTCTTCAACTGAGCAAGGCCCAAGAAGCGCATTTCAGCGGTACGCTCAAGCGCCATCTTGGAGTCATGCTTGGTGAAGATTTTGTCGTACTGAGACGGAATCTGCTCGTACTTGCCTTCAATTCCACGGAGGCCGGGGAGGAGAAGGTCTTTAATAGCCGAAAGATTGACAGCCATTGGTCCTTACTCCTCTTAAATGCCAGTGGCGTTCTTGGTCGTGACGTTGTTGAACGCCACAATGATGCGGTTGTACGCACCAGCCTCAGTGCCAGCCGAACCCGGAGGATCGGTGACGAGGCCCACGACACGGAAGGGAAGGGTGGTCGTCACGGCAGCGGTCGTAACGTCAGCAAACGCGCCCGACAGGCCGTTGGCGGTGTTGCCAGTGCCAATGTCAAAGCCAATGTTCAGGTTGACGGTGGACTGCGTAGCGCCAGTAGCGCCAGTCTGCACAACAAATTTGGCGTTCGGGTCATTGATGATGTAGCCCTCAACCGTCTGGCTGGAAGCAACATCAGAACCGGGCCAATAGTTGGACCAGACAGTGCGCTTCTGCGACACCGAGAGGTACTTGCAGCCGACAAACACACCAGCAATGCCAGCAGCGGCAATCGTGCCGTCGCTGCGCACCACGAGGCCGTTGGCGTCGGGCTCTACGGGGTCGCCGTAGTAAATGGCAGAAGCGTTATAAGCGATTACAACCGGGACCTGCTCATAGGTCGGAGCGGAACCATTGCCGCTGTACTGGCTAAAACCGAAAGGCGCGTTCGTATTCGCCATGACGGTGCCTCCTTTTCAGGAAGTCCCATCATGCCACACCGGGGGCACTAGGAACCGGGAAAGTTAAGCCTCCCACGCCGGGGGGAGGAAGCTCCCATACAGGAGCCATGCCGTGAGAATACACCTTAACAACATAAAGTAAAGGGCCACCCGTAGATGGCCCTTTTGTCATATCATTCCTTGGGAACAGGAATGGGCTCGTAGCCTTTGTTGATCTTGGGCCTGACCTGTGCGTGGTCGCGGTGCCCAAGACCACCTTCCGGCGGGCCATTAAGCTGTTCTTCCTTGGCGCGGACCTGATTGCGCGCCTTCCGAAGCTCAAGAGACCGCATTTCTTCCGTGATGACCGTCGGGCGTTCCATAAGGATCATGCCCTTACGCTCAATGGTGGCATAAGAGCCGGTAGAGGGCATCTCTTCCGGGTGGCGGTTGGCAGGAACTTCTGTCCAACCCTTCTGCTTCAGTCCAAGAATGTGCGTATGGTCTTCCGCGCCAAGCGTGGACTTGCGCTTCCACTCATAAGTCCAGCCATCGGGAGCGTCAGGCAGCGCAAACTCGTCAATACCGCCTTCCATATCGCCCAAATGACCGCGAATTTCAGCGGCACGACGCGCAGCAGCCGCGCGAGGGTCTTCTTCACGCATCGGGGGCCTCATAGGCGGACGCTCCATCGTCTCCACCGGCTCTTCAGCCGCCAGATTACGGGTAGGAAGCACGGGTTTCTGCGAATTGGGGCGACGACCACGCGGGCGCGGGGCGTTTTCAGCGTTGTTGTCCATTTAATCCTCCTCAGTGAACGCGATTGCGCTCTTTAATCATCTGACGGGCGTATTCTTCCTCAGTAACACCGCTAATCCGTGCAGCTTCACGCTGTTCCGGCGTCAACTTGACCACGTGCGGCTTGTTTCCGCTGGACGTAGAGGGCTGACGTGACACGGGAGCCGCCGGAGGCGACTGACGGCGCTGCACAGGAGCCGCCGCAACAGACATGGCGGGCTCTGGAGGCGCTGTTTCACTCTTAGAAATGCCCAATCTGCCTTCCACAAACCGGAAATACTCGTCCGATTCGGGGATAATGCCGTGGTCAACGGCGTCTTCATGGGCCCGCGCCATAATACGGAAAGACCGGGGGTCCTTCAGATTGTCACGGTTGTTCTGCAACCACTGAGCAGACAGCGGCGTGACACGCTGGATAAGGTCATCCACCGGTGACACGTTAGACGGAGGCGGAGCCACAGGCCGAACCGGAGGTCGGTTCTGCATTTCCTGAAACCCATGCTCCAGTTGCAGCAACTTGGCAGAGTTGTTTGACATCATCTCTTGGTATTCAGCGGCCTTATCGTAGTCGCCAATAGACCAAGCCTCTTTGATGTTCGCCTTCAGGATTTCCTGATCGCGCTTAACCGTGTCAATCGCGTTTTTGACAAGGTGAAGATGGGTGTCTTCCACCTCTGTTGCCGCCTGATTCGCGCGGGCAGCAGCCTCACGAGCCCGCTTTTCCGCCTCTTCACGGGCCTGACGCTCTGCCTGAAGACGCCGGTTTAGCTCCTCAATGGCCGAATCAGGAGAGACAGCTACTTTTTCAGGTTCAGGAGCCGGAGCTTCCGGCTCATCTTCAGCTAGAAGCACAACCTCCGGCTCTGCTTCCACTTTTGGCTCATCACCAAGATCAAGGCTAATTTGGTTTTTATCGTCTGCCATAGGAAATCTCCTTACCAAGCAGCGTCAGGATGCGGGACGCGCCCCTGCACAAGCGCGTCATCAAC
>Ga0208784_1000024_pt1 | contig 65499 bp, 77 predicted proteins | sample DEB19_08_DNA_FD_184531 | JGI IMG/M metagenome (GOLD analysis project Ga0208784, IMG submission 184531) | Aqueous microbial communities from the Delaware River and Bay under freshwater to marine salinity gradient to study organic matter... | ecosystem: Environmental > Aquatic > Marine > Coastal ... | reverse complement strand
CTATGGCGCTAAGGGTGCTTGGTCTCAGGCTCAACCTGGCGTGTCAGAGAAGCGTGCTGCTGCTTCCGTTGTTGACGAGCAGGCAAAGGCGAAAGCGCTTGAAGCATACAATCTTGGTACTAGCGGCGCGTTGCAACTTCTTCAGGCTGGCGTTCCCGTAGCGCAGCCCCTTGTTTCTAGTAGTGGTGGAAGCGGTCGCGCTGCACCTCGTGTTCTGTCCGATCAAGAGATCGAACAGATGGCCAACATGATTGCTGGAGGAATGGCATAGTGGCAAACTGGGAAGACCTGCTAGCATCGGCACAGGGCGCAGACCAGACAAGGATTACGGCGACTCGGCCAAAGCCAAAGCGTCCTGCTGTCATCAGTCAGAAGGATATGCTCGGTCCTTCGACGCCTGCGACCGAGGGCTTTGTTGCTCCTGGCACGAAGCCGCCCGAACCTGGTGGATGGAAGGGGTTTGTTTACGATGTGATGTCTTCGCCGCTCGGTAAAGTTGTTACCGAAGCGGGTAATATCCTTTCGTATCCTGGCAGACTTGTAACGTCTGGCGTTCAGGAATTGGCAGATTGGCGCGACTCCGACCCGAATACAAATGCTTCTTGGGATGACTTGTTCAAGCAGGCTGCCGACCCCGAGTTCGGTTTTGGAAAAGTTATTGGCAATCTTACGGGAAGCAGTTTTGTCAATAGGGCTCTTGGTTTTGCTGGCGATGTTCTTCTAGACCCACTTACATACGTGACGTTTGGTGGGGCTAAGGCATTTTCCGAAACAGCAAAACTTACTGGCAAGGCAGGGCGTGCAGCGCGTCGTATCTCATCATTGACATCGCAAGAGGGGCGTTTGGCGCTTGCTAATCGTTTGGCTGAACTTGGCGCAGAACCATCACTGGTTCTTGACGCCGTTCGTCGTGGACGCGCAGCAGTAAAGGACGCCGATCTTCTTGCCAAGGCTGGATACAGTCGCGCTGGTGTCTATTGGTTTGGGAAGCGCATACCAATGACAACGAAGTTGGGAACTGTTGCTGAAGGTTCTCTCACTTCGCTGCGAGTATGGTCTGGCGACCACGTGTTCAAGCGTCTGTCTTCGTTGTTTACTCCTCGCGACATGCACGCTATCCGCGTCGCATTGGCGCGTGGTGAACGTCCCTCCACAGAGGAGAGCGTTGATCTTCTCAAGTTGGTTGTTAGCCGCAATGCCGAGCGCGCAGAGTGGGGAGCCGCTGGACGCAAGGCTGGCGTATATCGCAATCAATTGACCAAGGCTGTATCGAAGGAAGATTTGCAGTCTGCTCGCGCGACTGCATACAAGTATCTTGATGTTGCTGGCAAGCAGGCTCCGTCTGGTTCTGCTGCTGAACGTGTAGCAAACGGTGTTCGTCAGTTTTTGGATAATCTTGGTCGCGATGTGTACAACACGGCTAAGGCCATTGATCCTGAAGCGCCAGTTCAATTCAGAGAAAACTACTTTCCTCATATCACGACAGACAAGGCGCTTCAATGGATGAGCGACGATGGGAGTTCGCTTGCTCTCACGGTTCGCGATCAGGTGTTCAACCCACTTGATAATGTGTCCGCATGGAAGACGCGTATGGAAGTTGGCGACGACTTCTTTGGTAAGATTCTGACAGAGGAAGACCTTGCTGGTGGTATTGATTCGCTCAATAAGATTGCCCGTGATTTCGGCAAACTTGACTTTGATTTCTTTGAAACAGATTTGCCCACGGTTCTTGATAAGTATGTGGATGCGTACACTAAGCAGATGGGAATTATTGCTCGTCGCAAGAGCATGATTGATAGTGGCGTTTACAAAAAGTTGGATTCGCTCATTGAGGTCAATCCCGAGATTGAGCGCGCATTTCAAAATGAGTTGACCGCTGCCGTGAAGTCGCGCGCTACTGCGCGCAACAAAGCCATCAAAGCATTCAACGATTTCACTTCATTCTCCGAGTCGTTTATTACTTCAGAGATGAAGGCTGCAGACCAAGAGGCATCTGGCGCAATGAAGAATGTGCTTGATGCATTTGCCGAGAACGCTGGTTCTGGCATGCATAAGCACATGGCGCAGCAGGCTCTTGACGCAGCAAAGAATGCCTTGCTCATCAAGCAGCATTCACTTGCTGCTGTTATGGGTGAACGACCGCCCGTACTTGATTTGTTGGAAGAGTCCTACAATTCGACCCTCAAGCAGATTGATGAAATCTCCGCTGAACTCACTCGTACGGAGACAGTCAGTCGTGAGGTTATTGATCGCATGTCCGTCTTGTCCAAGGAATGGCAGGAGTTGGACAAGAAAGAACTTGCTGTAATTCAGAAGTCGAATATTATCCAAAGTGAATGGTATTCGATTGTTTCTGGTGGGAATCCAGCGCAGCAGAAGACGCTGGCAGAGAACGTGCGTAAAGCATTGTTTGGCGAAGTCCGCGTTGAGGGTGGAATGTCCGCCCGTGTTTCTGGTTCGCGGCCAAGCATTGCCGATAAGGAACAGTTTGATTCTTTGGCCGCTGATTTCCGCAAGGAAATGAAGATTCCCAAGAATAAGAAGTTGACTGTTGCCCAAAACCAGATCGTGCGTGATCGCTATGAACGGGCTGGCGGCAAGTTTATTGAGGGCGAGGTCGGCATCAAGAACCAAAAATGGTTCATGGATGCCCAGGGTGATGCGCCAATCAATCTTGAAAAGATTGTAAAGGCGATTGAACCCGAGCGTGTCAAGACAACATTGAAACGAGCAATTGCTGGCGAAGCATCCCTTGAAGAGATGCGCGCTCTTGGCATGGCCATGCTGGTCGCCCGTAATGATATTGCTCCAGAGTTGAGAACTCGTATGGAACAGTATCTTGCCGAGGCAGCAAAGGCCAACTCCTATTTGTTGGCTTTCAATAAAGCCAACCGTAGCGGTCGTGGTGTCATTACTGTTCAGCGCATCCTGGACAATTATGCGACGATTGAACGTGCAATCATTGACGACCTGACGTCGCATGCTGCTGCTTCCAATCTTCTTATTCGGTTGGGTGATGTTGTCGGAAAGGTTGATATGAATCAACCGATTGCGTATGACATTCTTGCCAGCATTGTGGACGACAACCAGTATTCATCTTTGCGCAATCTTCTGTCGCCGTTCCTTGGTTCAGATGATAACTACATCAACATCAGGGCGCTTGCAAATATGCAGGAAGGATTCGAGGCTAGCGATCTTGCTGGTCTTGCGCTTCGTGGTCCAGGCGTAAATGCCAAATCTACTATCCGCGATTTGGGCGATATGGCGATGGTGAACTCAATTGAGGAAACTCGCTCTATTACATGGAATGAACTCATTGATGTCCTGAAGGGACACATGACTGAGGTCAATCGCCACGAGTTTGATATTTCGTTTGCCATCCAGGATGTTGTGCGTGGAGAACTAAAGAATACTTCACGTGGAAGTAGATACATCAATATTGGAAATATGATCAATTCGATGACATACGAATTGGGCAATGCTCCATCAATGGATGAAGTTGAAAACTTCATTGACAAGATCATTACTGGAAAAGTGGAGAAGGATAGCGTACGAACTGGAGTTATTACTGGACGAGTAATGTACGATCCTTCCAGCGAGAAGGAAAGTTTGCGGGCATTGATCAACGATGCACGCAGAAAGTTGAACGAACAGAACAAGATTGCATACTATGATGTACAGGGACAAAAAGATGTTGCCGCTGTTCGTCGTGCAGTTCAAGAAGGGAAGGCAACTGGCGAGGCGCTAAAGCAAGCCAAGGCCGAGGCAACCGCCGCGTTTGGTAAGACCATTCAAGAGTTTGAATACGGTGGTACAAGCGTCGATGATATTCGGCGCGAGTTCGGCAACCTATTGATGGAGACGCATTTCAGGAGCGAGGTTCAACTCCGCTTTGATCGCGTCGTTGACCTCATGGCCAAAGAAGGATTCGTCGCAAACGAATCAATGTTCAGGGCGGTCATCAATGCCGTTGCCCGTGATTCTTCCACTGAGGTGCGCTCTCATCTATCTGGGTTGACTCGCGTTGAAGCCAAGATGCGAGAAGTTCTTGATGTCATTGAAAGTTCAGATTGGACTGGTCGCTCGCAGGAATTGTACAATCGACTTCAGAAGATTGTTGCTGATGATACGTTTGACAACGACAGGTCGGTCGCGCTTATCACCAAGTTGAATGGTACTGGTTCGGCTGCTGAATTGTATGCCGAGTTCCAGCGGTATGGTGGCAAGGCTGGCGATAGTGGTTTTGCGTGGGAACGCAAGAAACTTGCCCTTGCCCTCAAGAACGATATGCTTACGCCAGAACAGCGTCTGGCGTTGCAGAAAGAATTGGAATCACTTCCTACTCCCAAGCAGTTGAGCGCCAAGAAGGCTGCTCTCAAGAAGGGGAAGTTGCTTGATTGGTGGCGTGCACATGTTGACCCTTCTGCTACGTCTTTGAAGGACGCCGAGATTGTTGCTACGCTCAAAGAATACAAGGCTATCAAATCCAGTTCTGGACGTTTGACCGAGGATGCATCTCCTTTGGAGATGAAGCGTTGGGCGCAGTCAACATTGCAGAAGGCGCAGGAATCTGGAAGAACCATGCGTCAACGCACTGGCTGGTTGATGGATGCCAGCGACCCGTTTGTCGACGTTCGGCAGTTGAAGTTCACTGGCAATAGCATTCAGGATCTGCCTGGCTGGTATGCCAATAGTCTTTCCTATGGTGCTCGTCGCCTTGAGGCGGCGAACGAGAAATTCAATTTCATGTTGAATGAAGCCATCAAGGCTGAGTTGACTATTGAGGAATTTATTTATAGGATTGACGCCGAGAATCCCGACATCTGGAACTATAGGGATATTGTTGTCAATGAAGCATTGAATCTTCCCAAGGGTGCCAAACTTACGGATGCTCAAGATGTTCTTGGCGTTCTTGAAATGCAGGACCTTCGCGCTATGCGAGCAATGCATAATAAGATCGCTGAAGTTGAGAGTTCTCCTGAATATATGCGCGCTCTTGTGCGGCAGGACGAGCAAAGCATTATTGAGCAGATGGTTCCCTATGCCGCTAGCAGTCCATTTGATTTGTACTATCAATTGCCTAGACATAAAGTTGCAAAGAATGCTTTTGATTCTGGCCAGACTGTCTACGTGAAGTTGGGCATCAAGGATTACACGGCAATAAATGAGGCCGCTTCTGTTAGAAATCAAATCAATGCTACTGTCAAGAAAAATATTGAACTAAATACAAAATGGCAGGCCATCGACCCAACAGTCAAAGGCGCAATGGCAAAACGTGCTGCAATCGAAGAAGAAATAAAACAGTTGGAAGCAACGGAACAACTTCTCAGAGCACAAATGGCGCGTATTGAAAGCACCATTGAAATAGATGCGAAATGGGAAGCGCAGGATTATAAACTCATTCAGAATCCTGCAGAAATTACTGAAGGCAACACTTATTTCATTCCCAAAACTGATTCAACATTGGGCGATGTCGCTCGTGTACAACGGCGCATCAAGCAGTTGGCTAAGGCGGGAAAAACGGAAGAGGCGGACGCCCTGCAGAAACAATTGGATAGTAGCCTTAGGCCTTTGCTTGAATCTCCTATTATTCCATTTGTCGTCCGCGATTCAAGTGGTGCTCCAGTCCATCTTGGGTTTGAGCCATGGGAAATTGAAATGTTGTTCAATTTCCATGGTGATAGCAAACTTCTTGCATCCCAATTGAAGGAGACGCAGGCTGGAATTGTTCCGCCTATGCGTCAGTATGCTGGCGAAATCACTGCGGCGGAACAGGCTGGAAAGATTGGCGATGAAGCACAACGTGCCGCTTATCGCATGGCGCGTTCAGAAGGAATGAGCGAAGAAGAAGCAAGGCGTTATGCCATGACTGTTTCGCGTTCTGCTGCCAAGCAGCGAGAAGCGCGCTTGCCATCCATTGCCTCAATGAGAAAAGATATTGAGGACGCAGACATTGCGGCGGCGCGTGCGGAAGTTATGTTTGAAGGAGCGACTGCTAATTCTGCAAAACAGAAATCGGTGCTTCAGAAGATTCATTGGATTGCCCAAGCAATCGGTAATGGTGACATTACCATTGAGGATGTCGCAAACGCATTCTCTTACACCGCGCGGACAAATAAGGAAACGGTCTATACCGTTGACAGCAACTTTGTTCGCTGGCGCAAGGGCTATATTGATAGGGTGTGGGCAGATAGCAAGGAAGCGGAATTGCTCGGCACTGTTGATGAGTTGCGCAATTCAGCAGAAGAAGTTGCTTATAATAAAACTGTTCGCGAAACTGGTAAGGTTGTCAAGACTGTCACCGAAATGCGCAATGCTGCGCGCAAGGCATGGGGTGATGTGCACGCACCACAACCTGGCGCTCCGTATGGATACAAGCCATGGAATATTGGCGACTATTCAAATATACGGACAACAAAGTATCAAGAGTTGATTGATGCTGGAGTTGCTCCGAAGGAAGCAGAAAAGCAGGCGCAAGAATTTGCGCGCACTCAAGCATACAAGGTTCCATACGAGAAGCCAGTTGTTGGTGTTGCTGGAGCCAAGTATGAACTTGATAGAATCAGCGATGAACTGACTGGCTATCTTGAGTCAATCACGCGTACAACCAAGGAACAGTACAATGCACTTGAGCGTTATGCTGCGCTACGCAGTGATGGCGCAAGCATTGGAGAAGCGGTGGATACCATCGCTCGTGAGGTCGTAGACCTTCATCCTCAAGCGGATATCCTCGTGACATCAGCAAAACTCAATGAGTTTGCTTTCAGGAAGGCGCAGATTGAAGCCGAGATCGGCTTCCTCAAGAGCATCTATCCTGGCGATACGTACGAAATCTTTGGCATTGGTATGACTCGCACGCAGACACTTGAGGGCACTCGTGCCAAGTTGATCAAGAATGCCAAGGAGATGGAGAAGGAACTCAAGAAGGCCTGGAAAGCCGAGGATGTGGCAACCGCCAAGATGGAGCGCGGTCGCGCCAAGTTGGTTGAGCAGGAAACAAAGGACGTTATCCGAGCCGAAGAAGCATTGCTTGAAGCAAGCAAGAAGTTTGATTCCTCTCATGTCAACTACATGGATGCGCAGAAGCACGCCGCTACTGTCGTTCCATCTCTTGCGCGCAAGGCCGAAGGACTGCGAACAATTCTCGACAAACTGAACGCTGTCAAGGACAGGGCCAGCGATGATCTCCTTGCCGTCAAACTTGATATGGAGGAATGGCTCAAGGAATCCGAGGAGTTGCTTGCCGAGGTCGGCCATACTGCCGCACCAGAAAGTCAGACCGCTATTAGCGGCGAGGCTGGTCATTGGTTGACTGACGCATATTCGGCTTATGTCAATCGTCCTGTTGCCAAGAAGGATTACGAGAAGTTGTTGCGTCTCAAGGCGGATTATCTTGAGGCGTCATCTGCGTTCGTCATGCGCGAACGTCAGGCTGCCGCCGCAGAGAACATGCTTCTCAACTTGCGCGATGGTTACTGGGGCAAGCGCGTGGTGCAGCAACTCAACGAGGGCATGGTTTCCTTGGAGCGGCTGGGCTTGCCTTCGTATCAGGCTGCGCCCGAACTTGAGGAGATTTCTCGCAACATGTCGCAGATGTTGGAGCCATCCTACATTCGTGCACTCAATAGAGTAATCGGCAAGTACACTGGTTTCTTCAAGTCGTACGCCACATCAACACCAGGGTTCGTTGTTCGTAACGCGATGCAGAACACCTTCATGCTTGTGGCTGCTGGCGCGTCACCCAAGAATATGAGCGAAGGTTTAGGCTGGTATCGCAAGTTTACTCAAGCCGTTGATAACGGAACGCACGAAGCATGGCTTGCTAGTCTCAACGAGACGGACAGGTTCACTGTCGGCTTGGCCATCAAGGCTGCCGACGCGTCTGGGTACGGCAAGACTAGCGACGCGTTTTTGATGTGGAAACCTAAGCGTGCTGGTTTGACTGACAACAAGTACACCCGCCTATTCCGCACCCGCAACGAAGCAGTTGAAGGTAGCGCCCGATTTATGCTCGCCTACGATTCGGTTGTGCGTGGCCTTGATTTCAATCAAGCCACCGCACGAGTCAAGCGGTATCTATTTGATTACACGGATGTTGGCGTGGGCGATGCCATCATGCGCCCCATTGTTCCGTTCTGGTTCTGGATGTCGCGCAACCTACCACTCCAGATCATGAACCAATGGCAGAACCCTCGCGCCTACAACATCTATCAGGACGCCATGAACAACCTCGGAGTGAATGACGACGAGGACAAGTTCTTGCCATCGTGGATGAAGGAACAGGGCGCCGTGAAGGTTGGCGACAACCTATACGTCATGATGGACATGGGATTCAATAGGGTGGGCCAGCAGTTTGAGGAGTTCTCTGACCCCGCTCGCCTGCTGTCGTACGTCAACCCGATCTTGCGCCTACCGTTTGAAACGATCTTCGGTGACCGCAAGTTCTATAGGAACGTGCCATTCAGGGATGAAGATCAGCAGACTGCTGGTGGTCCACTGAAGCCTGCGGTTCAGTTGCTTGCTGAACTTCTATTCCAAGGACGCGATCTCCCATCGGGAGAACGCGGTTCAAGCGAACGCTTCAACTATGCGGTTCAGAACCTCGTGCCGTTGCTCGGCCAGGTCGAGCGCATCATGCCCTCAACAGACTACAACGAGGAACGCCAGTTGAGCAACATCTTCGGATACTTGGGCATCCCATTGCGTGGTGTTACGGCATCGCAGCGTGAGGCTGAACAGCGACGACAGGAGAACTGGTGATGAAAATCTGGAAGGGAAAGCGCACGTACACGGGCTTTGATAAACAGGCTTCGGGTCGACGCGCTGGAACACAGAAGTTGATTGACTACGTTCTGTTCCTGAACGGTGGCAAGATTCGTAATCTTGGTTCGTTCATGGTGCGCGACATGCGCGGCAAACCTGGCAAGCCCAGCGTCCACAGTACGGGGCGGGCTGTCGATTTCGGTTACACCAACCGTGAAGATGGCCTCGCCTTGGCGGACTTCTTTGTCCGCAACTGGGAGGCCTTGGGTATTGAACTGATTGTTGATTACTTCCCCGCGCCTTATGGGCGCGGTTGGAATGTCACTCGTCTTGCTTGGCAGGACTACAAGAAGCCGACTGTAAGCGGCGCCCCGTATGGGCGGTGGCTCCATGTGGAAATCAGCAACGAGGTTGCCGACAACGCCGCTTACATCGACTTCGTGTTCGCATTGCTACTTGCTGATACTAGAGGTCACGAACCATCGTCCTGAGCGAGAGCCTCCTCTAGCGATTTGGCTATCGCGTGGACGATCATCATCATGTCTAAGAATGACATGACTTCACCGTCCTTCGCTTCGTAATACTTGCGAAGAAACTCTTTCGCCCCATGTGCGTTGACAACTAACGTCAACTCAAAGTATGTGTCGTGGTCATGCTCAATTCGTCTGGCTCGCGCCTCCAGATCGGCAATGTCTTCTGGGTCAAAGCCTTCAAGGTCACTCATGAACATGCTTCTCCATCACTCTGGTAACAACATTGATGGTGTCATCAATGGTGCGCACATTATTGTATGGCATTCCTTTGGAAAGGACTGTCGCTTTGAGTTTGTTCAAAGCGGCAAGCAGTTCCTTGTAGTCATTCTTCTGGAGTTTCGCCATTGATGTCTTCCTCCATCCGCGTAGCAATCACTTCCGACATCTGAGCAATCTGATCTATCGCCTTGTCGTCGTCACCCACAACAAATAGGGTGAGGGCAATGAGCAGTGCTTCCATTTCAATGGGCGACAATCGCTCGTGTTCAAACATTTTCATGATTCCTCCTTGAGGTCGAGACTGAACGTATTCATAAAGAGCATTTCGGAAATTACCGAATAGCCAACGATGTCCATCCACGTATCGATCAACGATTCGTTGGACGGTTCCGCTCCGCTATCCAGCAGGGTATTGAGTCTTGCCAGTTTATCACACAACCGAATCATGAGTCCGACATGTCCGAACTCCAGGATGTTGTTATGCCCGTAGTCTCGTTGCTTGCGCACGAGAAGGGCAACCATCTCTTCGGCGTCCCATTGCTTGCGATAACGCAACTCGTTGACAGCAAGGTAGGCGAGATCAATGATGAGAAGCCGAGGCGTCTCCTCCTGTTCCCGTACTGCCTTGGCTAGGCGCGTGCGATAGAACTCAATGTGCGGATGGTGAGCCGCTTGCGAACCAGACGTACCGTCCCATTCGATAACGATTGCTTCAGCCGCATCTTCCCAGTTGTCGAACACCTTGTACCTCATGTTGATAGCGTGGTTGGTGAATAGTTTGCGCTCAAGTTCAGCGATGGCTTTGCGAGCCAACCGCCAAGCGTGAGGCTTGGATACCCCGAGCCGCTTACCAAGTGTGCTGTATGAGATGCCCTCATAGAAGATGGCTTCAACACAGAACCTTGCTTCTGGCCCGAGTGTTTCAATCGCATCACGCACAGCCTCAATGTGCGCAATGTCGTAGTTGGTTGTATCGTCCCCATACTGTAGCAGTCTTTCTGCTTCGGTCGTGGGCACTGCTGCCAATACGTCAGGGTCAAACGGCATGGCGGATAGGCTCCGATGGAAAGTTCTCAATCGGCAATGCGAAGTACGGCTGGTTGTTGTCGTGGAACCTGTCCACGCTGGCATGCTTGTGGCATGCCTTCAACCAATCTACAAGAGGAGAATCCCAATACCTCTTGCGAGACGAATCGTAAATCCACATCCTGATCGGCCCAATACACTGCCATGTCTGAAGTGCTGAAGCCTTGTTCAGTTTCAGTTTGAGCGTACCATCACCACGTGACGCCACGCCCATCACCTCATACAGGCAGTCGGGAACCATGAAGTCTGGTGCGTATCGCATGGCGTCGGCCATGCCACGCACATCAAAGACAGGGCGGTTGAGACCCATGCGGTGAGCGTAAGGGTGGATACCCAAGAACGCTGTCTCCGCCGTGTCACCCATTGAACCGTACCTGCCGTTCCAACTCTTGTCCTTGAAGGCGGCGGCGTTCATGCTTTGATTCCCGTGATCTTGACAACCTGAGAGTCATCACGCCAAGCGATACCGTTCAACGCATCAAGGATTGTCTTGATGTAGTTGTCTAGATCGCCACGCAACTTCGTCTTGTTGTCAATGTCGACGCGCTCAACGATGATCGCTGTTCCTTCCGTGTCCACCACGATGTGGACAGCAACCTCGCCCTCAAAGACTGGCCCGTCCCACGCTTGGGCTATTGCTTTCTCAGCGTCAACAGTTTTCTTCGGCGTGTATGCCAAAGCCTTGCCGTTGCGCTGAACAACACGTGGTCGTTCCTTTGGGTGTGGCTTGCCTTCTATGAAGATGGAGTGCGACCGTACGCTCGCACCAGTAATTTTTCCAACTCCACGTGTCCTCTTTCGCCCCTCGCCATGTACTTGCCCCATCGCAAATCAGCATCCTCCAAAATTCTAAGTGCGTCGGCTGGATGTATGTTCGCTTGCTTGCACTCGTAGGCAAGACGAACAAGTGTGGTTGATCTATCCCTGCCCTCAAGCGGGCCATCACGGTAGATGGCTCGGCCTGCGACCGAAAGAGAACGAACCGTTGAAGCAAGGTCAGCCGAGGGCTGACCATAATCGCGCGCCTCAACTGTCGGTGCTTTGTACAGTTTAGCAATCTCCCCAACCCTTTCGGGGTTGATGCGACTGCCAATGGCGCTGGCAATGAAGTCATCAAACGAGATGGGTGAACCATCGCGATTGACCATGACTCTCTTACCAGAGCCGATGTTCGGATACGGGAGACGAACGTAGTTGCCCACTTGCCCACGCTCCAAGGTTTCCTGCTTCGGATTGACTTCCTTCGGTGGGAGATCAACAACCTTGTGAGCGGCGAGGAACATGCGCCGCATGTCCGACGCTGGCGTCAGTTCGGTAGCGAACACCCACACGTGGTAGCCTCTCGCAGTCTTCTCAACCCATGCGGTCACACCGACATGAGAGAGAGCGTCAGCAAGAATCCATGCGTGCGCTGGCTCGTCATAGTCAATGTCGCTACAACCCCATACGCACAGCGTCTTGCCAGACGCAGTGACACAGGGGTAGACACCGATGTGCGGGCCTCGTTCCAGATGATTGGCGAACGATTCAAAGGTGAGTGGCTCACGGACACAGCCACCTTCCCAAGAGCCGTAGCAGTCACCACGACCACGGAACAGGGTTACGAAGTCGCCAACCTTGTCCTCCGCAATCATGACTATCTACCAATCTCGTTGAGGAACTGGCGTGGCAACTCACCGTCACGCAGACGGGAAAGCCTACCCGTTCCCTGCTCAATCTCAAAGTCAATGTCGTCAAGCAGGTTGCCCGCTGGACGCTTGTTCTTCACGAGGTTGAGCGTGAGAGTGTGGGCATGGATGCGAGCGTTGTAGCGCAACAAATCGAGTTGCTCCATCGCACGTTCGCTGACGGTTGACCTGTCCAGTTTCGCTTCAAGTTCACGAATCTGTGACTCAATCTCAAACCGCTTGCGTCGCACACCGATGATGTGTGTCGCCTGCTGTTCGCCACCGAATGAACCCGACGAGATAGTCATGCGCCTACCGTCAGCACCAGACGAACGGGAAGTCTGATGAAGCACCAGCAACGGCACATCATGCCGACGACCCCACGCTTTCAACGTGTTCGCCTTGGACGGTACGTCCTCGCCACCACCCTGAAGCAACTCAAGATAGTCGAACACTACGAGGTCGGGCTTCTGCCCCCACACATCGCATACCTCGCCCATCGCTTTCTCCATGTCGGACAAAGCCATCGGCTGGTCAAACACGGCAAGGTTGGGGAAGTACTCGTTCGCTGTCTCACGCAACAGATCAATGGCACGCTCATCGTCAGCGGCGATAGCACGCTCAAGATCAAACGCGTTCACGCCATGGATAACGCAAGCCAACTTGATGAGTACCAAGGTGCGCGGTTCGTCGGGGACGAAGTACACCACGTTCTTGTTGCGGTTGGTGCGCAACATCTCCAACATGGTGAGCGTCTTGCCCGAGTGGGAGTAGCCAACGACGAGAGTCATTTCGCCAGGAGCAATGCCACGCATCTGATCATCAAGATCAGCGAAGCCCGTGTACACGCGTTCGTGTGGGGACTGTGCCCAACGCACAAACTCGTGAGCCGCTTCGTCAAGCGGACGGTAGTACACGTGCGGCTTGCTCTGCTCAACGGGTTCCGAGGCAGGGGACTCATCGTCCCCCGCCAAGGAAGCCCAACGAGAAGCGATCTCGTCTGTGTCAACCAACGTCACTTGACGTTCTTCGGCGGCCAAAACGCCGCAGGCTCAACACCCTCAGGCGCGTCCGCCTGCTTGAACCAAGGGCGCTTCGTTCCGACAGCAGAGTCGCGGTTGTCCCACACTCGCCCAACGCCAGCCTTCTGGCACGCAGACACGAGCCAGTTCGGAAGGTCGCCATGCTGAGTGCCAGCAACGGTGACAGAGGAGGTGTCACGCGCAGGAGCGAGCGTCACCTGAATCGCGCTGGACGGGATGTCCGCTTCGGTCACCATCGTTGCCGTGGGGAACGCCGCCTTCACCATCTCCACGCCATTGGTGGTCTGAAGTTTGTCGTTCACAAAGTTGAAAGCCACGTCCCAATCGGAGAGCGTTGCTTCCAAGTTGTCTGACTTGACACACAGTTCAGCCGCGATCTTTGCGGCAACCTGCATGATGATTGACTGGTCCTTGCTAATCATTACTTATCCCCTTCGGGGGTCAGGTCACTAGGTGACAGTTTGCTTCCCTTACAGATTGACCACCATGAACACCACGTTTCACTACACAGGTAGTGCGTGTCATTCTTTGTCCATGATGTGTCAGTACCGAGCAACATCGTTGTCCGTACAAACGGGCGAACGATGTCTCGTAGCCACTCGGTGTGGCTTTCGTTGCGATGAACGGGCACGATCTGTGCCTTACCGCCACGAACCATAACGCCATACTTGAATGTTACAGGATACTCCAGCCAGCCCATGGCAACAGCGGCAGCCGAATACATCGTTGGCTGTACCGCTTGTGACTGTTTCTCTCTGGCGTTGTACTTGCGCCCCGCTGTCTTCCAGTCCCACACATCCGTGGTGGTAACGAGGTCAATCGTTCCCTTGCCATGAACACGCACGACACCAAGCGTTGGGTCTGTGAACTCATCGAGCAGGAACTCGAAATCTTTCTCAACGGCAACGACCTCACCGACATGAGGGGCGACGTTGCGTTCCCACTCAGACACGAGTTCGCGAGCATGATCGTGAAGTTCCTCATTCGTGTACTTCGTACGCATGAAAGGCTGGGCGATCAACTCATTCAGCGTTTCGTGCGCCACCTTAGTGCCACTACCCTTGCCCTCCAGAATGGTGGCAATGCCAGCATGAACAGCCGTACCAAGAATGGTGGCATCATTAGGCATAGACCACTCGGGACGGATGATTGCTTGCCTGCCTCGCTCGGCGCACATCATCGCGTCGTTTATCCACGACTGCCTGACATACACATCAGCGCCATCTGACCTTTGTTCAACTCTCATTGTTCACCTTGTCCAACGTACGCCGGCGCAGATGCGCCGCGTACGTCTTGGTTAGTTCCAATCCGTACTTGGATTGGAGATGGATACGAACAGCCGTAGTCGTGGCCCCGTTGATGAACATACGCTGAACATCGTTCATCTGTTCGGGCGACATCAGGGTCTTGCGCTCACTCTTGTTACGCTTGCGTTCTTCCTCAGAAAGAACCTCAAGTTTGTATTGTACCACATACTCATCGTGAAGCATGGTCTGCGCCACGAGAAGTTCCAGAATGGTTGCGTCAGTCCAAGGCGTAGACAGACCAAGACGCTCCGCTATGACCTTCGTGAACCAGCCATCGTTCGCCCAATCCGAAAGGATTGGCGATGGCTCGGTGACGATGACATCACAGAGACAGTCGGGGTCGTGACCTTTGACAGGGCAACGGGTAGGGTCGGACATTCGTCCTCCTTGTCTTTGTCGTAGTTACCTAATCCACGGCGCTTCGAGCGCCGTGGATACTGTATCCCCCTAGCAACTTCTGACGAAGTTGATTGTAGCAACGGGGTTTGTCAACTGGTGGGTAGAGACGACGAAAGCCCCCGACACAGGGGCGCTGTGCCGAGGGCGTTTCGTTACTTGCCTTGCGGAACCATCTTGACCCAGCCACCACGGTGCTTGATACAAGACGGTGGTTCCGATAATACCACATGGGTTGTCAACTTAGTGCCACACTTGGGGCATACCCAGCGTTCCGTGTTGTCAGAACGGTTCATCGGGCATGGGTTCTGGCTGGAACCAGCGCACGAGATCAAGCGCGCTCAGGTAGTCATCCACTTGCTCAACGATTTCCTGAGGCAACTGATTCAAGATGAAACGCTTCTTGTTCTTGTTGTCGTTGACATACAGCCCGCCCTCCGTGCTCCATTGGAGTTCGTGAGAACGGACGTTACCGTGCTCATCGAAATCCACGAAGACAAGAGGGGAGTACACCATCGTGTACGGGGTTGATGCTTCTCTCATGCTTCCTCCTAGTTGTTTGCTGATTGGATTGCCCGAAGTTCTCGGATTGCGTCACCGAACATACCCTCACCGTTCGGCACTTCCTCAATCGTTTCGCCCTTGAATTGGAGAGCGATACGTTCCTCCCCTTTGTGGAAGTAGACGATGACACGGATGCGGCGACGTTCCTCGCCCTCCACCTCCTCGTTGTCCTCCGTGACAGGGGTGGCCCAGCCGTACATCATCATCATGTACTCCTGTGCGCTGTCCTTGGGTGTTGACTGAACGCACAAGGGGAGCAGATGGTACGGGTCTTGCGTCGGCAAGACCTGAATGTCCCACTCGTCGAGGCTACTGCCCCTTGCCCATACGCTGGCATACTGGTCGTTCCACGAGTCGGCGTTCGTTGCCCACACAAGGAACGAGTTGAAGAGTTCATCGTTGGTGCTGAGTTTGTTGTTCATGGTTGCCTTTCAGTTGGTGAGTTGGTCAAGAATCTGACGTTGAATGTTGGCTAGCAGGTTGAGGTCGGAGAGCGCATCGCTACCCCGATGAGAGTCAGTACCCAGACGGGCGACCTTGCTGTTGAGGTTGTCAATCGCGATACCGATTGTCTTGTGAAGCGCAGACAATTCCTCAAAGGTTACATCAAGACTGAGTGTCGGTTCCATTATTCGTTATCCTTCCGTAGTTCGTAGAGAGCATGATTGTATCCGACATGAAACGAGAACGCCATCAGACCGACGACGATACCCGCCCACAAGAATGAGATGAGCAATACCCAGTTCATTTACTTCCTTTCCAATTGTAGTTTCGGATGCCAACAGTAGCAGGACGAGTAGTCCTTCTCGCAGAACCAGCACGTGCCACACTCCGGACAGGCACGAGGCTCGTCGTCAGCGAGGTCAATCGTGGTTGTCAGGTCGCACACATTACAGCGCCAGTCAACAATCTCGTCCTCGTAGTACCACTCGTCTTGCTCCTCGTCCCACTGCCACGAGTTGTTGATGACAAGCGCATCATCTTGTGGGGTGTAGCCGTGACCGTTGTATGAACGCCACGACGCAGACGAATACGACATCCACGAGTTGTAGTTCTTGGTGTACGACGAGTTGGAATACCACACGCCCTTGTCCCAATGACCGAGCCGTTCGTTCACGATGTAGAACGGATGGTCAAGTTGCGGGTTGGCGGAAACGATAGCCAACTTGGAACCCGTCGCAAATGCTTCCAACTCTGCGAAGCCACGAGGGTCGTCAAGCATTTCCTTGACGCCCATCGTCGGCAACCATTCCTCCGCGAACTGGCGAGTGTCAGACTTGCCATCTTGTTCCTTGATGGGGAGCATGCCGTTGTGCGCAAGCACGATGGCGTCATCCACTACGAACGGATGGCAGTTGTCCAGATTCGTAGCACCATGCGTGGTGATGCGAAGATGGAAGATGGAATGGCTATCGGGGAACCGCTTGCGGAGGTCAAAGAACTCCTTGATGGTGTCCTCAATAGACATGGACTTGTAGTACAAGACTTCCTTGTTGGTGCGCACAGCGAACCCGAACCCATCAGGGTTGTTGTTCGCAGCACGACGCAAGGCTTTCTTGGACGGGTTGTGATTAGGGCTGGCGTAGATGAGCAAACACATTTGATGTATCTCCTATTCTGTGGTCAGAGACCACGGGTAGTGACGAGTGACTGAGCGTGCGTGAACTCTGGCTGAGCGAACAGCCACTCACGATACGCCGGCCACAGAATGTTCTTGTGCGAGTCAAGTGAAGTGAACTTGGTCTGCTTGGTGTACTGCCACAACGAGTGCGTGAACTCCAACACACCCTTGACAGTCTGCTCTTTGAGACTGCCACGGAAGTAGCGCAGTTCCACAGTGTTGCGGTTTTGGAGATTGACTGCGACATAGCGGTCGCCGTTCACTTCCAATCCCATCGCCTGCTTCACTCTGTCCATCTTGACATCGTGGTTCCAGTCACGAATCGTGCGTCCGAACTTGGAGTAGGTGGACTCGCGACCCGCCAACTTGACGAGTTCCTTGATGTTCTTGTCATGGAATTGGAGGAACGCACCGAGGTGGAGTTTGCTGAACGATGACTTGCTGATGTGGACATGAAGCCCAGCGCCAGCGCCACGCCACGATGTCATACCGAAATCGGTAGCAAGTTTGTTGAGCATGTGCCACGGGAACAACTCCAAGTGGGTGCGATAGTCACACGGTTCGGTGACAATCTCGAATCCACTGATGGAGCCATCCTCTTTCATGATGAGGTAGTCATCGGGCGATGCGTCACGCAGAGCGATAGCACCACGCTCACGCAACTCGTAACCCGACCCCTCGCGCATGTTGGTCTCCAACTCAAAGCCGAGATACGGAATCTCGTGACGACCACGACCAGTGAGAACGCAGTCGTTGATGACAGTGTCCCAGTGACGGAACACGCTACCCAACTTGGTTGAGTACGACCTGATGACATTAGACGGATGTTCATAGTCGCAGTCACCTCCGTAGTACTCATCCTCAATCACCATTAGGCAATCGTCACAGTAGGGACCATCGCGGAAGTCGGGATAGTTGGACTGGTGCGCCCAGATGGTGTCATCGCAACGCTCGCATGTGTTGTGAGTTTCGCAATAACAATCCTCGCAATACGCCCTGCCATTCAGCGGGGACGGATAGCGGTTGGTCTCTGGTGTCGGCTCATCACATTCGTTACAGTGGAAGAAACATTCCTCGCAGTACATGTGATGACGCTGACGCCAGCGGTGCTGTTCGTCATACGAGTATCCGTCCGCGACGGACGTGAGCACACGCTCCTCGCCACAGTTGTGGCACTCACCAATCGGTGGTTCCTCGGGAACGAAATCCTCTGATGCTGTCATGACTTTCCTTTCTGTTGTTGTTGGTTGTTGTTTGGCTGGTAGGAAATCCTACAACAGCCCTCTCTCCATGCGATACTCCATCAGAGTGGAGCCACCGACATAGACCTCTGCGTCCCACACGCAAGTGGTGGACGCATACATGTCATCCAAGAAACGAATCGCTTCGTCTTGGGTGCTGAAATTGTGGGCAAGCACGAGATGCTCGTGCGGAAACGGCATCTCTGCGATGACGAGATACTCATTCATTCTCGCATCGCTGGATGGACGCACATGAAATGCGCGCACTATTTCCATCATGCCCCACCATTCGTCCATGTCATCGGTAGAAAGATGAACGAATCCGTCATCCTTGTACCACCAACGACCACGAGATTGTACTGAGACAAGACCGGACCAATAGTGGCCCTGCCACTTCATGTAGAACTCGCCCTTGTTCTGCGGACGCATGACCGCCCACCTTTCATTTGTTTGTGTGTTCACTTGCTCTCTCCCTTCTCTGTTCGGAACAACTCAGCAACAAGTTGTTCGGTGTCTTGGGCTTTTACCCACTCAATGAATGCGCGAGACAAGTCAGGAGACTCGTACCACACATCCTGAATTTCGTACGCTTTCATGTACGAAAGTTCTTTCGCTTTCTTTTCCACGATGAAGTTATCCTCAACGATGGGATACTCCAACGAGTCTCGCCACGCCCCGACAACTCGGGCATCCGATGCGTACTGGCTCACGCCATCACCTCCTTGTTGTAATGGTGGAACATGCCCAACGCCTCACGCTCACCACGCAGACGAGCGGAGATGCGCCACTCCAACGACACCATGTCGTCGTCATCCATGTCATCAAACTGACCGACAACACCGAAATCGGTGTCCGGTTCCTCATCACGACGAGGGATAAAGATGCCCTCGTACTCGTACGAATCGATGATTCGCATTTCCTGTGACTTGCTCATGTTGTTTCTCCTTGTTGTTTGTGTGCGTGTGTTTCACGCTGACAACACACACTGGTAGGAAATCCTACCACCATGTGCTCTCAGCGTGGCACAAGACTCATCTTGTGCGACGCCACTATCACTTCCCGTCAGGCGAACTGAATCTTACCCAACGGCTGGTCACCCATCTCATGACGATGAATCGCCACGATTTCCTCATACGACACACCGCCCTCACGAGGACGGTCAAACTGCTGATGAACCTCACCCGCACCGTCGCGCCACCACGCAACGATTTGGTAACGCCCACCCTCCAAGCGGTGAACGATGTAGTTGATTTTCATTTCCATTTCCTTTCAGCCCTGCCATCATTCAGGCTCGCAGAGGGCAACCTGCGAACGACGCCTCACGGCGTTTCGGCTGGTAGGTTTTCCTACCACTCAGAGCGAAGCCTCCAACTTCTTGATGAGGCTACGCACCTGCGCCTTGGTCAACTTCTTGGCGAGGCGGTCTGCCTCAGCATCCACCACCGACTTCTTGGGCTTCGGTGCGGACTTGCCGTTCACCTTATCGCACAACTCCTCCAACTTGGAAATGGAAGTGATGTGACCGATGGTGAAACCGCCCTCCACAACCGTCTGAACCTTGCCGGCGTAGATACGCAAGTAGTCCAACGAATACTGCTGACCATCGGACTTGTCCAACGCCTCCGGACACGCAACGCCCCACGCCGTGAACCACGCACGCAACGACAAGTCGGGATTGACCCAACGGTCATGCGTGAAGTAGGTGTACGAGTTGATGATGAGTGCGAGACCCGCCTTGCGTGCGAGCACGAGGTCGGCGTTCAGTGACTTCTTGTGCTTCCACACGAACGCGGAAGTGGACTTGCGGGGAGCCGTCCCCGTGCGATGCTTCGTTGCTATGACATTCTCTCCTTGTGTTCATGGTAGGAATTCCTACCACTCGTTGTGATTTGATTTGGACAAGAGCGCATACCGACGCCACCACCAGCACCTGCGATGTGTACCGCTGGGGACGCCTGTATTGTTCTCTCACCCCTTGTCGGCACGGGCGATTCGTGCGGGAAGCCCCAGCGTACGAACACAAGGAAATGGTCTCATACGGGCGCACACACGCACATGGGCGCGTTGGTGGGTACCGGCGTCAGGACAATTAGGAGTCCCTCAAGCGAGGGCTGAATCTACGGCTGGGGATATCCTCTGTGGATGTTTAGTGGAAGCCTGCTGTTGCTAGTGGGGTTCTGGCCACTATGCAGGGCTTATATATGGCGATGGCTACTGAGTAGGTGCCGCTGTATGGGTCGAATGTGGTGGCTAGGTGGACGTAATGGTCGTCTTCTCCTACCACATAACCCGTGCTAAAGATATGTCTGTGGGGGTGTTTGGTGTTGAGGTCGTACCATTCGTCTTCGATGCTGAAGGAGTCCCACCATTCTACGATTTGGATGGGGGGTGTTTTGTGTTCGGTTGTCACCATTTCTCCTTGTTTGCCCAGTAGGCTGCGGACATGGGTCCTTTGGCTATGTTTTTGGCGTGTCGCGCCTGGAAGGATTCCCGCCGTTTTCTGTATGAGGCGGATTCTCCCGCTTTGCGGGGGGAACCAGAAACGCCCTGTTGACCAAAACGGATGGTCTTGATTTGGCCGCCAGATTTGGCGACCACGATGTGGGACTTGGTTGGGTGGTTGGGGGTGCGCTTGGGCTTGTTGTAGCCCGACACTCCCGCCCTGGCTAGGCGTGGGTCCCTGGGAGTAGCCATTATTTCTTCTTCGGCTTGGGGCCGTACTCGGCTCGCTTCTCAGCCTTGGACTCGCCACGTTCGTGGCGGGGTCCTTCCTTGTGTGACGTGCCCTTCATCAGTTTGCCGTTCGGCATCCGATGGTATCCCTTGGGGGCTTGCTTCTTGGCTGCCATTACTTTCCCTTCACTCCCGACACCCGCTTGAGGCGGGGGTTGGCTCGAACGGCTGCGGGGCTGGCCTTACGGGCACCTGCCGCCAAAATGGCGCCAGCCCTCTCAAGAGAGATTCCTTGCTTCTTGGCAATCTCCTTCTGGACTGCCTTGAAACCGCGATGCTTCTTACTGGCCATCATCCCACCTGTGTTCGTCGTAGTTGATTGGATACTGTATCGGGGCCGGCGCTGCGCTAGCCCCGATTACTGTAGGCCCCTATCCAAAGCGTTACGCGTTACATGCCCGGTAACGAACACAACTACAAGTGATGGCACTAGAAGAAAACCTGCTGGACGCCCGCCAAGAGGCGTACATCGGCTGGCTATGCACCCCACCCCAAGAACGAGAACCATCCTCAAAAGCGGCGTATGCGGCCAGCGTAGGAGTCGACTCGTCGACCCTTCGCCGCTGGGAAAAGAAGGATGTCTTCCGTAAGGCTTGGCAGGCCAAGGTGGACGAGGTTCAGGGGTCGCCAGAGCGCAGCCAGAGGCTGCTGGACACGCTCTATGGCAAGGCTCTGGAGGGTGACATCAAAGCCGCTCAGTTGTACCTTCAGGCGACGAATCGGATGGCTCCGCCTACGGTCACATTGAAGTCGGAGAAGGGGGCTGCTGAGTTGTCTGACCAAGAGTTGGATGACTTGATTGCGGCTGTGGCTTCTCGTGAGCGTGAGACGCGTGGTTCGCACCTCAAGGCGATGTAACGAATGGGGCATTTAGTTGAGTGCTTGAACTGCGGTGAGGAGTATCCGCCTACGGCTTGCCGCTGGCGGTGTCCTTCTTGTGGTTTCAAGGATTCGTGCTGTGATGGGGAACCTTCCCCCGAGTCAACTGAGGACGCCGAGTGAGCATTTCTAACTATCTTGAGAACAAGTTGCTGGACACCCTTCGTGCGCAGTCGTTCTCTGTGTCGACCGTTTATTTGGCCTTGCATACGGGTGACCCTGGCGAGGATGGCACGGCGAATGCCGCTGCCAATACCTCGCGTCAGACCGTTTCGTTTTCCACTGCCGCTAGCGGTTCGTTGGCTTCGTCGGCTGCCGTCACATGGACAAGCGTTCCGAACACGGAGACATATAGCCATTGGTCGGCTTGGGATGCGAGCAGTTCTGGGAACTGTCTGTGGTCTGGCGCTTTGTCGTCGTCTGCTGCTGTGACCGCTGGTGACACTTTCCAGATTACCAGCCTGACGTTGACACTGGACTAATAGATGGCCACCAACTTTCCCTCCTCGCTTGATTCGCTCACCAATCCGACTTCCAGCGACCCGCTGAACAGCCCATCGCATTCGGCGCAACACGCCAATGCGAACGATGCCATTGAGGCATTGCAAGCCAAGGTTGGGGTTGACAGTTCGGCTGTTACGACCAGTCTTGACTATAAGATTGCTCAGGCGGCTACGCTTACTGGCACTCAGACTTTGACGAACAAGACGCTCACTGCCCCTGTGGTGAATGGTGCTGTTCTCAAAGAAACCGAGGAGACTTGGAATGTGTCGGCTACTGCCGCCACTGGTACAGTCAACATGGATGCCAATACTGCTAGCGCGTGGTATTACACCAGCAACGCTAGTGCTAACTGGACTTTCAACTTTCGTGGTGATGGGTCCACCACTTTGGCTTCGTTGCTGAACACTGGCGATAGTATCACTGTGGCGTTTGCCGTGACTCAGGGTTCAACCGCATACTATCCGACAGCATTCCAGATTGATGGCACTAGCGTAACCCCCAAATGGTTGGGTGGTACTGCGCCTACGGCTGGCAATGCGTCATCTGTTGATTTGTATACTTTTACGATTATCAAGACTGCGGCTACGCCGACCTATACTGTTCTGGCTTCTCAGTCGCAGTTCAAGTGAGGCTAGGATGCCGCTAGTTACTACGCGCGCTAACGCCGCAAATATCGGCTATCTAAGTCGGAAGAAACTATTGCCTTATATGTGGGTGATAGTTGGAGATGGTGGCAAACTGTGGACTAGCACTAGTTCTACTGCTTCATCTTGGACTTCGCGTACTAGTTCATTTGGTAGCACGGCTATTCAAGATGTTGCTTCGAATGGAACAATGTTTGTTGCGGTTGGTCAGGGCGGCAAACTTGCTACCAGTACCGATGGCATTACTTGGACACAGCGAACATCCAGTTTCGGTACGAGTAGCATTAACTATGTTGCTTATGGTGCGGATGGTTATTGGGTCGCTTCTGGAGAAGGTGGCAAGATTGCCACCAGCACCGATGGTATTACTTGGACACAGCGTACTAGTGGAACATCCAATGATTTAACCTCTGTTGCTTATGGAAATGGTTTGTGGCTTATTGGTGAAAGCGGGGGTGATTATCTTATACGCGCGACAAATCCCACATCAACATGGACTAGCACCCCTTGCACTTTGAGTAACTCCCACTTTCAACAGTCTATTTATTATTGGAAACAACAATCTATTTGGGTTCTTGGGTCTGATGGTGGTACGACTGGTGCATTGGCAAGTTCAACTGATGGTATTACTTGGACCGCAAGAACATCAGCATTTACTGGTTTGGCATTGGGTGGTGTATTTATTTCCAACTCTTCAACATTAGCATTTGCTTCACTAAAGAGTCTTGTATTCCCAACGACATCAGATGTGCAAAGTTCTACTAACGGAACAACTTGGACGGATAGAACTTTGGCTGATAGCACCATGATACCACAAAACGGTGCTGTTGATGATACTGGTTTTATGGCTATTGTTGGTCCGCTATACACATCTTCTGGCGGCGGTAACGGTATTTCCGTCCAGACATCTAGCAATGGGACCACATGGACAAGTAGGACATCGCCTAGCACAAGCGTAAACGATTTTGCATATGGCTTTTGTCATTCGTACGGTTTGCCAACAATCAAATAAGGATTAGCATGAGCATTATTATTGATTCTTTTTACGCAGGCGAATACTCATCTAGTGTATTTGATGATAACACTGTTGAAGTTCGCAAAGATGGTGTTGTCATCGACAAGTGTGGTCCGTGGGGCGATATTGATGGCGCACTATCATGGGCTAGTGCCATTGTTGGCAGATACGCTACTTTCGGTTTGCCCAAGCCCCCTTCGCCTCTAAACATCTAGGAACTAGCGCCTCATGGCGGCATTATACGATTCCTTAGAACTATATGAGAATAGTTCATTCAACTATGAGGGTATGCCTTTGCGTACCGCCACAGGCAGTGGCACAGGCACGCAATCCGCTTCTGGTTCACGTTTATTCCTGAAGACTGCTTCGGGTTCTGGCGTTGGTGCGTCAACCGCACTTGGTGCGGTGGCGCATCTGGAAACTGGCTCTGGCTCTGGCGTCGGCGGCTCTGCCGCTTCTGGCCTGCGAACCGCAATCCGCACTGCTACTGGCAGTGGGCAAGGCACGCAAGCAGGCGCCAGTCTGCGCACCGTTCCAAGAACCGCTTCTGGTTCTGGAACTGGCACGCATGCAATCACATCGTTCAAGGGTCGCTCTGCTTCCGCTACGGGTTCTGGCACATCGACAGGCACGGCGGATTGGGTGCGGCAAGTCTTCCGAGGGGCCGCTGGTTCTGGCTCTTCGTCAGCACTAACACAGACTCTCCGAACAGTTTTCAAATCCGCTACGGGCGCTGGCTCATCTTCCGCCATCGCCGTCAGGGATGTCATCATTCTGCGTTCGTCGGCATCGGATGGTGCTGGGTCAACGGATGTGGCATTGTGGGCGAATGCTGGCCGCACGCTGAATGACACAATTGTTTTGCGTCAAGTTATTCAGGTTGGCTTCCCACCTGAAATCAGGACGTATCTACGCCGATAACATGGAACTAAACGAACTGCTCAATGAGCGTGAATGGCGGCTTTGCCGCGGGTCTTCCGATTCAATCGACGACCTGCTGGAAGGCTTCGCTTATTTCTGCGAGAACTATTGGAACATCAAGCATCCCGAGCAGGGGCGTATTCTGTTTGAGTTGCGTGAAGCCCAGTCGGAAACCATTCGCGCCTGGATGAGCAACCGCTATAGTGTGGTGCTCAAAGCCCGTCAGATTGGATTCTCCACACTGGCTGCCGCCTATGCTTTCTGGCTGGCTTTCTTCTGGCCCGACAGGTTTATTGTCATGCTTTCGCGCACGGAACGCGAAGCAGCCAAGTTGTTGCAGAAATCCAAGTATGGTTACAAGTTTCTGCCTGCTTGGATGCGTCAGCGCGGACCACAGTTGACATCGGACAACCAGTTGAAGATGACGTTCGCCAACGAGTCGGCTATTGAGTCACTGCCTTCGGGCAACGACCCCGCCCGAGGCGAATCCGTTTATCTTGTCATCGTGGACGAAATGGCCTTCTTGCCCAACAGCGAAGAGGCATGGGCTTCTATCGAACCTATTGCTGACGTTGGCGGTCGTGTCATCTGTCTGAGTACCGCCAATGGTTCTGGCAACTTCTTCCATCATCTGTGGGTGGGGTCACAGACGGGGACAAACAACTTCAAGGGTATCTTCTGGCCTTGGTCTGCTGGCGACCGAAACGATGACTGGTATGAGGCCAAGGAACGCTCGATGCCTTCATGGCAGTTGCATCAGGAATACCCCCGCAACCCAGAGGAAGCATTCATCAAGTCGGGCAACCCCGTCTTCGATGTCGATGCTCTCAGGGAGTTGGAGACTGTTGCGCCGCGCCGCGGCTATGTGCATGTACTGTCACGAAAGAATCTGGAGTTCAGGCAGACTCCCGATGGGGAGTTCTGCATCTGGGAAGAACCGCGCCCCGATGGGGTGTATGTGATTGGTGCTGACGTGGCTGAAGGTTTAGCGCATGGAGACTACAGTTCGGCTCACATTATTGAGGCGCACGACCTGCGGGTCGTCGCCCATTGGCACGGCCACATTGAACCAGACTTATTTGGCGACCTGCTAGCCGAGTTGGGCTACTGGTACAACGGCGCTTTGCTGGGTGTGGAGAACAACAACCATGGTTTGACCACGTTGAAGGCCATTCAACGCTACGGCTATAAGAATATATACCGCACCCGTCGCCTTCAACAGCGAAATCCTGAAGCGACCGAGATTCTGGGTTGGCGCACGACTGTAGCCACCAAGCCGCTGGCCATCGACGAACTGGCTGCGGCTATCCGTGACCACGAAATCACCATTGAGGACGAGCGCACCATCCAGGAATTGATTACCTTCGTCCGAAACCCCAATGGCAGGATGAACGGCTCCCCCCACGATGACAGGGTGATGTCTTTGGCTATCTGCTGGCAGATGTTGAAGTACGTCTGGCTTCCCGAATACAGGGCTGAGGTTGCTGCGCCCAAATATAGCCTCAATTGGTTTGAGAAATTCTTGATTTCGGAGGAAGAACCGTTCAAAAGGGTGCCGCTTGGGGCGCATAACACCCGTTCCCGTGGGTAACGAAAGGCTTTATCTGTGATGGGCGCTATCAACTGTACCGAATGCGGCAATATTTTCTCCTTTGATGTCCTTCCGCGCCGTGGCGCGGTGTGCTTCAAATGCCATATTCAGGGTGTACGCCTCGGATTCACCCATGGCAAAGAGGATTTCCATGGTCCGACCATTGTGGAGCGTCAACGACAGCAGGAAAAGCAGGCCGCTGATGCTGGCATCAAGGCCGAGCGCGTCGGGAATCGTTGGGTGTAATGCCATGTGGTGGGTTCCTATCGCCGTTGCCGTTATTGGCGGTCCCCTGATGTGGGGATTGCACCGTTTCGATAAGCGGAATACCGAACAGCATGGCGAGAACCTGAGAGTTTTGAACCGTATCGAAAAGAAGGTTGACCATATCGACAATCGATTGGACGACCACATTGATTATCACCTCAAGGAGGGGTTGTGAGTTACAAGGAAGCATTCCATCGTGCAGTTGCCACCTTCATTGCGGGGGCAACGGCTTCGCCGCTGACCGCCGCCGTATTCAACATGTCTTTCTTCAAGGCTGCAGGCATTGCTGGCCTGATTGCCGTGTGGAACTGGTTGGGTCGTTCAGCCCAGGTTTGGAATAGCGAAGATGCCCAGACTCTCTAATAGCGAGATTCTTGCGCGCTACAAGCAGCACATCTACAAGTCGAAGCGTTGGCGTCGCGAAGAAGGATACGACGATACTTGGCGTCGCCTTGTTGACCTGTATCGTGGCCGGCACTACGAGTTCGCCACAGACGAAGATAGGCTGCTCATCAATGCTGCCTTCGCTACTGTCAACGTGATTAGCCCCAGTGTTTCGGTGAACTATCCGAAGATTGCGGTGAATGCGCGCAAGCCCGAGGACTCTCCTCGTGCTATCATTACGGAAGCGGTAGTGAACTACTGGTGGAAGCACTATAAGGTGAAGCCGCAGTTCCGTCGCGCGGTCAAAGACTTTCTTGTTGTCGGTCACGCATGGTTGAAGGTGGGTTATCGTTATGTCGAAGAAGAAGAAATCGAAACAAGTGAAGATGCTTCGACTGTTGATGAGAATAACCTCATCACGCCCAACATTATTGTGCGCGAAGACCGTCCTTTTGTGGAGCGCGTGTCTCCATTCGACGTTTACGTTGACCCAGACGCTACTTCCGAAGAGGACATGCGATGGATTGCTCAACGCATCCGTAGGCCATTGCGTGAAATCAAGGCAGACAAGCGTTATAACCGTTCTGCTCGGGAGAATGTATCCCCTTCGGCTACTGCTCGCTATGTTGATGAGCCAGAGCGAAAGCGGACGTGGGATGAAAGCCATCAGTACGCGGACATTTGGGAGTTCTACGACCTGAAGTCTGGAACCATGTGTGTGTTCGCAGAAACTAGCGACCAGTTCCTCATCAAGCCAACCAAGATGCCGTATGCCTTCGGGCATCCGTTTGTGATGATTCGCAACTACGACATCCCCGATTACTTCTATCCCATCGGTGACCTTGAGGCTATCGAGCCGCTTCAGCGCGAACTGAATGAGACGCGTACACAGATGATGAATCATCGTAAGCGTTTCTCCCGCAAGTATCTATTCAAAGAATCGGCGTTTGACTCCGATGGCCGTTCGGCCTTGGAGTCGGACTACGACAACGTGATGGTTCCCGTCAACTCCGACGAACCGTTGTCCAATGTTGTCACCCCCTTCCCTGCTGTTATTACGCCACCCGAGTTCTATAATCAGTCGAATATGATTCAGGCTGATATCGAACAGATTTCTGGTGTGACCGAGTATCAGCGTGGTGGCCTGCCCGAGATTCGGCGTACGGCCACAGAAGCGGCAATCATGCAGGACGCCGCAAACGCTCGTGCTGCGGACAAGTTGGCTACGATTGAAGGCGTTATCGCCAATGTCGCACATCGTCTTGTGGCTTTGGCACAACAGTTCATGACTGGCGAGCAGGTCGCCCGTGTTATCGGGCGGGATGGCGAGACAGCATGGGTCACCTTTGACCGCGACTTCATCGCGGGAGAGTTCGACTTTGAGGTGGAGGCTGGCTCTACGGCTCCCGTCAACGAGTCGTTCCGTCGACAGATGGCCCTCCAGATGGTTGATGCCATGGCTCCGTTCGCTGGTGCTGGCATCATCAACATGCAGCAGTTGGCCACCCATGTCCTTCAGTTCGGTTTCGGCGTCAAGAACCCCGATGAGTTCTTGCAGCAGGCACCACCCATGCCCGAAGCGGCTGGTGCGCCGATGCCTCCGCAGATGGGCGCAGAAATGCCGCCTGAACAGGCCGGCATTGCTGGTGGACCTATGCCATCACCGGACATTATCGCCCCGCCTGGGGCCACCCCTGAAGGTTTGAGCGGCGTTGACCCCGCCGTTCTAGCAGCGTTGTCAAGCCGTATGGGCATCGGTTTGCCGAACACAATGTAACGATATGCCCCAATACGTAGAGCAACCCTTGTGGACTCTAGGAGTATGATGAGTGACATAATTGATATCCCCGAAGTTGACCCCGCAGATGGCGGACAAGTCTCAGAGGTGGATGGGACAGCCGAAGTATTTGATGGACCTGTTCTTGACGTAGACCAATTCTCGGACCACTTTGTGACCGTGAAGGTAGACGGCGAGGATGTTCGGGTTCCTCTCACAGAGGCTGTTGCTGGCTACTCGCGCCATGCGGATTATACCCGCAAGACGCAGGAACTGGCAGAGCAACGTCAGCAGTTGCAGTGGGCTACCGCAATTCAGGCAGCCCTTGAGAATAATCCATCTCAAACAATTGATTTGTTGGCCACACACTATGGCGTCACCAAACAGGAGGCGGCTAAGATGGCCGATGAATTTGATTTTGAAGATGCTTGGGCAGACCCAGCCGATGCCAAGTTGGCTGAACTGGACAAGCGAATCAAGGCGTTTGAGGAACAACAGGCTTATGCTCAACTGGAACGCGATATTCAGGCGTTGCAAAATAAATACGGGGAAGACTTTGTTCCTCAAGAAGTTGTTGCTGCAGCCGTATCGCAAGGCAACAACAATCTTGAAGCAGTCTATAAGCAGTTGGCTTACGACCGAGTGGCAGCGCAGGCAGAAGCCGCCAAGCAACTCGCCGCAGACAAAGCGGCGCAGGAGAAGGCGGTAATCGAATCCAAGCGCAATGCCGCACCTGTCGAAGGCGGTTCTTCTGCTAAGGGCAGCAAGGACGAAGGAGGCCCCATCCGTTCAATCTCTGACGCTTGGGCTGCCGCAAAACGACAGTACGGCGTCTCCTAACAACTAAGGAGCAATATCATGGCAGGCAACGCCAATTTTGACGCACTGCTTTCAACCACGCTTGCTAACTACCGCAAGCAACTCACTGACAACGTGTTCACCGCACGTCCGCTCACCTACTTCCTCATGGACAAGGGTCGCATTCGGATGATTGACGGTGGAACCAAGATTGTTGAGCCGCTGATTTACGGAACCAACAGCACTGTTGCTTCGTACTCGGGCTACGACACGCTGAGCCTCACCGCTCAGGAAGGCATCTCGGCTGCCGAGTTCGACTGGAAGCAGTACGCTGTTTCTATCGCCATCTCGGGAATCGAAGAGGCCAAGAACAACGGCGAACAGGCTATCCTGAACCTCCTTGAGGCCAAGGTGATGCAGGCTGAAGAGTCCATCAAGGAAGGCTTCAACCAGATGTTCTTCGCTGATGGCACTGGTAACTCGGGCAAGGACTGGAATGGTCTTGGAAACCTCGTTGAGGCTTCTGGCACTGTGGGCGGCATCAACCGCGCTACTGCCGGCAACGAGTTCTGGCGTTCGTATGAGGAGAACACCGCTGGTGCTCTCACGCTTGCCCAGATGGCCACGGCGTACAACACGGTGTCGGTTGGCAACGACCATCCCGACATGGTGCTGACGACCCAGACTCTCTTTGAGAAGTATGAGTCGCTGCTCCAGCCGCAGTTGCGTTACACCGACACGAAGACCGCTGATGCGGGCTTCCAGAACCTCCTGTTCAAGGCTGCTCCCGTCACCTTCGATGTGCACTGCACCGCTGGTGTCATGTACTTCCTGAACAGCAAGTACCTCACCCTCGTTGGTCACTCGGGCAAGTGGTTCGCCCAGACCGACTTCGTGCGTCCCGAGAACATGGATGCCCGCTACGCACTCATCATGTGCTACGGCAACCTGACGGTTCGCAACGCGAAGAAGCAGGGCAAGTTGACCGCTAAGACCGCCTGAGTCTTTCTGTCAAAGTGGATGGCCCACCCTTCGGGGTGGGCTTTCTGCTATCCGTATATAAGTGTGGTAACGAACACAACGATAGTTGTAGGTCAATAGGAAGGAATCGCAATGGCCGCCAAGAAAAAGTCAGCCCCTAGCGCCAAGCCGCCCGCTGGTGGTGGTGGGGCAAAGTCCAGCAATAAGAGTTATCTTGATGCTGGTGTTCGCAAGGCATTGAAGAATGTGGATTGGACTGGTGTCGGTCGCATGATGCGTGACGCCAAGACCAAGGCTCGTGTTGCTGGTGCTGCTGCCGCCCAGAAGGGCGCTGAAGGACCGAAGCGTTCTGGTAAGGTTGCTACGAAGCCGACCGCCAAGCGTTCGCCTCGTTCGGGAAGCAAGGGGTACTGATATGGCTGCTCCTCGTGGAAAGAAGCCCCCGACTCCCGTTCCCCCTACTGGTCCGCGTGGGGGCAGCAGGCCTCCCGTTCCCAAGCCCAAGGTAGTTCCTGGGATGAAGACAATTCAACCAGTGCGTGGACCTAAGCCGCCCACTTTCGGTGGCATTACGCAGATGCCTGGAGCAGCACGTCCGAAGCCTGCCGCAAAGAAGAAGGCTTCGACCCGCCCCGTCTATATCAAGAAGTAACGATTCCGCCATCTAGTGATGGCTGGAGTACCTTCTTATTCTTTATACGGCGAATCCGCTATGCGCGGTTCGCGACCCTACGCTACGGCAGATGCCCGTCCAGCACCCGCTGGCGGGATGCCGTACGTTGGACACACCCGCTGCGCAGCCAATGAGGAGACATGTCAGGGCGCGCGTGCTAAAGGCACGCCGTACTGCATTGGTCACCTGAGGGCTTTGGCTAAGGCTCAGGAGGACGCACGTGAATCTGGCTGATATTCGGGCTAAAGTCCGAGCGGTCGTCGACATGGATACAGTTGACCTGTCCAACGACCTGCTGGACATGTACATCAAGGATGGCTACGAACGGCTGATTGCTGTTCAGCGCCGCTGGCCTTTCTTTGAAAAGACTTTCTCTCTGTCAACCACAGCGGACCAAGGAAGTTACACAATCTCGTCCATTGGGACAGGCGACGTTCTTGAGATTGCGTCTGTGGTTGACACCACTCTTGGAGGCAACCGTCTCACGTTGATTGCCCATGAAGATGGTGAGTCCGTGTGGAATGCCCAGTCCGATACGGCTGGGCGCCCATTGCACTTCTCGTTCTGGGAACAGAAGATTCATTTGTGGCCTCGCCCCAATGCCGTGTACACGCTGTCTCTGCGTGGCTGGCGCAAGCCGATTGATTGGATGGCGAACACAACTACGGAGGTTGACGCTGACAGCAGGTTGCATCAGGCGTTGGTTTATTATGCGATTGCTCAGGTGTATCAGTTGCAGGAAGATGTCGAATTGTCGACATTCTATCGTCGCTCGTTTGATGAGGCTATTCGCCTTGTGGTTGGCGATATCTTCCGTCCTTCTTCTCATAGGCCGATGATTCTCAGCGGTTCTCGTTTCCACGAAACATCGAGCGGATTCCAGTATCCAGTTTACTACTGATGATTGAATCAATCCTTGTCAACGATTTTACGGGTGGCTTGAACTATCGTGCTGATGCGTTCAAGTTGGCCGACAATGAATCGCCCGACCTATTGAACGTCGACATCGACCCACGTGGTGGGTTCTCGTCGCGTTGGGGGATGAAGGATTACAATACGACAGCAATTGGCAGCATTGCTTCTGGCTCGTTTACTCCACGCCGACTGTTTGCTTGGGATGGCCCGAGTCGCTATCTGATGATAGCGGCCAACGACAAGGTATACCACACCACATCTGGTTCTGTGTCTTCGTCTATCGCAACGACAGACAACACCTATGGTGCTTCGTTTGCACCGTGGTCTTCTTCGTCTACTTCGTATGTTTATATTGCTTGTGGCGCGTCGTATGCGCCCAAGAAGTTTGATGGTACGACCACCACAACTTTGACCGCCAGCGGCCCAGCCGCATGGCAGGATTCGTTTGCGTCGCCCACTGGAACGCACATGCCCAAGGCGGAGTTGTGTACGACACACATTGACAGAATGTGGGTTGCGTACACTAAAGAAAATTCGACTAGTTATCCAAACCGTATCCGCTGGTCTCATCCCGGCTTTCCCGAATCGTGGAGAGAGAATGATTACATCGATGTTGTTGACGGTGGTTCTGGGATTACTGGCATTGTTCCTTTTGGCGACCAACTGCTAATCTTCAAACCCCGGGCAGTGTTCGCCCTTAGCGGGTACGACGAAGAGTCGTTCCAACTTGTGCCATTGACTACAGAGATTGGTGCAGCCAATCCCCAGTGTGTCGTCAAATCCGAACAGGCGTTGTTCTTCTTCTCGTGGCCCGATGGCGTATTCGCTTACAACGGTTCTGGATTCACGAACATCTCGCAGCCCATTCATCCAATCATTGACGAGAATCTTATCAACGAGAACTCCTTGACGGGCATGTACCTATCATGGGTTGACAGGGCACTCATGTTCTCTGTCCCATTGGGGGCTACTCCGTTGACTCAGGATACGTATGAGGTTGCTGGTGGAACGTACGATGCGTCCACCATTTCTTATGGTGGCGCAACAAAGGCAACTAAGCCAACCGTAACTTTCGTTTGGGACCCCGCCATTCGTGAGGGTGGGGCATGGACTAGATACAAGACTGGCGACAACTATGGCATCGCGCATGGCACGACTTTTCTTCAGAGTGATGGCTCTCGTGTTCCTGTTGCACTTCATCCCTACCATGCTCGCATCTTGCGAATCAACCAGATTACCGAACACTACGACACCATCAATGGGACTGTCTACAACTTTGACTCCTACTATGTGACCAAGTGGCAGGATGCCCAGAGCGTGAATGCTCGCAAGTTCTGGCGCCGACCAGAGATGGTTGTACGCCAATTGGGCGAAACAATCTCCCTTCCTGTCAGCGTCTATCACGACTGGAATACTGCCGTGTCCGCTCGGACATTCACGGTCGATTTGGATGGCGAGTATGTTGAGGGCGGATATGGCTCGTTCGGCCAATCCGACCTCGGTAGCGACCTCGTAAAGGGCCACAATCTGGGTTTGGCCAATAGTGTCCAGTTGAAGATTTCGGGGGACGCAGGGAAGCCCTGGGGGGTCAATGCGATTACCTACAAGTACAACCCGAGGCGGGTGCGTACCTGATGGCTCGCAAACTCTGGACCGCCCCTGGTGCGCAGTTCTTGACAGGGGATGACGGGCGGCTGACCCGTACCATCCTGACCAATCTGAACGAATACTTCAAGCGCCACATCGGCTTCTGGGGTCGCTATACGGGTACTACGGATGCGAACGGTCGGCTCGTCATTACCCACGGATGTGGCTTCGACCCGCTTGTGGCGACCGCCACAGAACACTATGTAGATACATCGGCCCACGACATGGGTCCATTCCATTTCCATGAGATGACCGACACGACCATAGATGTCCATTTCCTCACCAAGTCTGGACAGGACAGGGCAAGCCACAACGTGGACATTTGTATCCATTTTGTACCCCAAACTGGGGAACGATAAAGGCTATATGTGATGGCTAATTTGACCGATATCGGACTGTGGTACGAATCCCAGAGGCGACCCGCTCAGCAGAAGCGGGACGCCAGTTTGGCCATGAACTCGTACGCCCGCTTCCTTTCCCAGCAGCGAGGCAACCGTCAGGCCATGGACATTGACGTTCAGGGAACCAAGGGCTTGGGCAAACTGGCAGCGCAGTATGGTGCTCGCGGTTTGCGTAATAGCGGTATCCGTACTCGTGGTGTTGGCGAGTATGGCGCTGGTTGGGCGCGCCAGAAGCAGGATGTGCTTGACCAGATGACGCAAGACATCCAGCAGTTGGACCTTCAGGATACTGCCGCTCAGGCGGAGTATGACAATTTGTTGCAGGAGTTGGAGCGGGAAAAGGAACGACGCATCCTTGAAGCCGCCATCAGTCTCAATAGTGTGCGTCCTTTCTTGGGGAGTTAGTTATGGGTCGTAGTGCAGATGCTAGTGAGGGCGCAGCAAACGCTGCGGCAAGGGCGAGAGCAAAGGCTGCTGAACCTTGGAATCGTACGTCCGCTAATCTTGCTACAGGCAACGTCTATCAACCTGCCAGCAACCGCACCACGGGTGCCGGTCGACGCGATAAGACGTGGGACGAGATGAGTGACAGTGAGCGCAGAAGCGCGCTTGACAAGGTTGACTGGGAAGGTCTTGGCAAGATGACTGGCACCACGCCATCCGCTAGTGGCGGTGGCGGCGGTAGCGGCAGTGATAAAGAAAAGAAGACGACCCTCAACACGGATGCACTCAAGAAATATTATGACGATGCACTGAAGGCGTTGCTTGCCACTGTTGGTCAAAGCGGAAAAAGCATCGATGAGTCTGTGGCTCGCATGCAGGCCAGTCCCTACAATACTGCTAACGCTTACGCAAATCTAGTTGCCCAAGCCCCGACCGTGGCCGCTAATCCGATTGCGGAGTATGCCGCTGCAGCCGGCATTTCTCCAACAATGGCCGCGGAACAGGTTGCGTTGTCGCAAGCGCAGGGTGATGCGTACACACGGGCGATGCAGAATGCTATCGATGTTATGTCCACATCGCAGCAGCAGGCCAACGCTTCGCGTCTGGCCGATATTGGTTTGATTGAAACTGGTGCTCGCCAAGATTTGGCGAACAACCAGTTGATGTTGCAGTTGGCTTTGGAGAAGGCGCGTATCGGTGACATCACTGGTTTGCAGCAGCAGAATCTTCAGAATGAACTGAATATGCGCAATGCTATCACTTCTCAGATTGGCAGCATTTTTCAAGGTCAGAATGTTGCGCCTGAATCAATCTTGAAGTTGATTGAGTCGGCGCTTGCGAAGTTGAATACTAATAAGTGGAGTGGCGTGTAATGAGCGACTATGGTGTTCAAACACTTGCAGACTATTTGGATTCGTCCACTGGAGTAAAGAGTTACGATACCACCTCTTCGCTTCTTGGCAATCCATCGTTTCTTTATGCGAATGGAATTATTTCTGGCGACCAGTTGTATAGCAGTATTCAGAATCTGCTTTACGAGCCGATTGATATTTCCACTGCGGATTGGCAGACATTTGAGAATGACGCATACAGAACTGGTGACGATGTTCTAAGCGAGGGATACTCGCTTATCAAGCAGGGCATGTCTTCTGACAGAGTTCTTGCTGCCCTTTCAAAGAAGTACGCAGATTCCTATGGGTCTTTGGATGACAACGAAATGAATCAGTTGACTTATTTGAAGTCAAATCTTGATTCATTTTCCAAGGCTTGGAGCAATGCCCAGGATATTGAGGCGAAGAAATCTTTGGGCATTTACCAAGAGGATGAGAATGGAAACATTCTCGCTCCCGTTGATTGGAATACAGGCTTCCAGCGTTTGCGTGGCATCGGCCTTGACCAGTATCAGGCTAATCCCGATTTGTGGCGCGCTATTCCTGACGCTGCTTATTTGTCGCAGGCTGAAGCGTTGCAACAGCAGATTGATACTTCTGCTGTTGGCATTGAACGTCTTGCCAAGCAGACCAATAAGGAATCGCAAGCAACTGCCGAAGATGTGTACGCAAAGACGAAGAAGGATTTTGTTTCTTCTGCGATAGAGAAGAAGAAGAGCAAGACTCAGCCAGATAACTTTGCTTCCATGCGCGGGACGGGTGCCGTGACGAACACCAATGCCTCCAAGGGCGCCACAAAGACGGGCGACAATTTTGCCTCCATGCGAGGTACTGGTGCAACCACAAATACCAATGCTTCTAAGGGTTCCACAAAGAAGGTGGACAACTTTGCATCTACCCGTGGTACACCCGCTACGTCGCAACCAAAGCCTTCCAAGAGGGAACTTGAAATTGCTGACTATTGGGCGAAACTTGCTGCGTCATACGCTGGTCGCGCATCGCAAGAAACCAAGTCCAAGCAGATGCAGCAGGCAAAGAACGAACAGGCGAGTCTTGAACGTCGACGCGACCTTGCTTTGCAGCAGGCGCGTCAGAACACTTCCGTTCCTGGTTTGCAGATGGCAGCAATGGCGCCTCTTATCTCGCAGTCGCTTTCTCGTGGCGGTGGCCGCAGTGCCGGTCCGCGTGTTTTGTCGGATGCTGAAATCGAATCGATGTCTAATATGATTGCTGGAGGCATGCAGTAGTGGCTAATTGGGACGACCTCCTAAACCCATTCACGCAGACGAACACAACTGGAACGAAGGCCAAGCCCAAGACTCCTGCTGTTATTCGACGTGGCGATGTGTTCAAGAACGCATTTGCGAATGTGCCCAGCATGCAGAAACCACCCGAGCCTACGGGATGGAAGGGCGTCGTTTCGGATGTTCTTGGCAGCCCCATTGGCAAGGCTTTGACTGAAGTTGGAAACATTGTTTCTATTCCTGGCCGCGCCGTTGTTGGTGCTGTTGAAGAGTTCCGCGATGCCGTTGATGGCAACCCGAACACACGCGCGTCGTGGGATGATTTCACCAAGAATGTTAGTGACGAGTCGTATGGCTTTGGCACTTTTGCTGGTGATGTGTTTGGTGATAGTGGATTTGGTAAGTGGGCAAACAGGGCGCTTGGCTTGGCTGGCGATATTCTGTTGGACCCGACTACATGGTTGACGCTTGGTACCAGCAAGGCGTTGACAGTTCTTGATGACGCTGGCAATTTGGTTCAGGGCGCCAAGGCGCTCCGCGTTGCGGGCGCCGAGGGTCGTATCACGTTGGCTAAGCGTGTGCTTGAAAAGACTGGCGATACGGGACTGGCTTCTCGGGTGGCTCGCTATGGTCGGTCTGCCATCAAGGACGCTGATGTATTTGAGAAGATTGGCCTAGATAGGGCTGGTCTGTATTTCATGGGCAAGCGTTTGCCTGGTACTGGTCGTATTGGTGAAGCGTTTGAAAAGGGTTTCACTACGATGCGCACGTGGTCTGGCGACCACATGTTCAAGCGCGCTAATGAACTGTTCAATCCTCTTGATGCGAAGGCGGCGCGTAAGGCGCTGCTTCGTGGCACCACATCGGATGAGACCGTGGGTGAATACCTGTATATGGTTCTCTCGCGCAATAAGCAACTTGAGAGCGCCGGCGCCGCTGGACGTGCGGCGGCTGGCGAAGTCAAGCAAGTGCTTGACAAGTATGGCGTTTCTACTTTGCGTGATGCATCGCAGAAGGTGCGCAATATTCTTGAGCGTGGCACGGTTGTGGAGGCCGCTGCCGATGACAGTATTGAAATGCAGATTGCTCGCGACGTTCAGGGTTGGCTGCAGGGCAAGTGGCAGTCTGTCCGCGATGAACTGGATAAGTTCGATACTGAAGCACCGCTTGGTCAGGTGGACAAGTATTTCCCACACATGCTGACCGACAAGGCCAATCGCATGATGGGCGATGTGGCCGATGCGCGTTTGTCTGGTATCCGTGAACAAGTATGGAATCCGCTTGACCCCGCTGGTTCATTCAATCATCGCATGGTTGAGGGAAGCGATTTCTTCGGCTACAAACTTACTGCCGAAGACCTTGATGGTGGTGTCGATAGGCTGAATGAGATTGCCCGTCAGTATGGTGACATTGATTTCAACTTCTTTGAGACTGACTTGACTACCGTTCTTAGCCGATACGTGGACCAGTATGCCGACCAGATGGGCATTGTGGCCCGCAAGAAGTATCTGGTTGATAAGGGCGTGTTCAAGCGTATGAACGAGCGTCTTTATATTGACGAAGATATTTGGAAGGCTTCTCGCAAGAAGGTTACCGAAACGACCAAGGCTCGTTCTGCCGCCTCTAAGAAGGCGTCCGAACTTGTCAATGATGTTGTTAGCCGTGTTGAAAAGTTGTTGAAGAAGGCCGAAGAATCACCCGCATCACGGCTGGAGCAAGTGAATGCTGGCGCTCGTTCTGTGTTGCGTGAATCACGCGAGGCGCGTGAAGCAGTGTACTCTGCGAAGAAAGCACTCTCAGAAGCGTACGATAATCTTGCCGTTCAGCGTGGCGTTCTGAATGCGCTTTATGATGAGAATCCTCCCGCTATTGTGACTGCTCTTGAGGAGCAGTTGGATGCTGTTGTCAGCCAGGTGGAATCTCTCACATCCGAAATCGATAACCTTGATTGGGGTAGCGCGTACACAACGGGGCGTCTGCGGAATTTGCAGAAGGAACTGGACGCACTCAATGCGCGCGAACAGTTGCTATATGAGTACGGTGATGTCATTGAGCGCAACCTTGACAACATTATTGCTGGCAAGGACGTGCCGGGATATGAGAAGTTGGGTTCAGCGGTTCGTGGCGGTTTGTCACCCGAAACCCGCGTTGAGGGTGGCCGCGAACTCCTGATTGCTGGTGGTGCTATTCCCGCTGCCGAAGATAAAGAGTTGTTCAATCTCATTCGCGATACCTTGAAGCGTGGCAATCGTGGTGGTGATGCTGGCGAGTGGACGCCCAAGAAGCAGGAGATGCTCCTGCAGGATTTCAAGGCTCGTGGTGGACGCATTCGTATTGAACGTGAAGGTGCAGCCAATAGCACTTGGTGGAAGAACGCCAACATCACTGGCGATATCACTGAACGCGAAGTTATGAACATGAATCCGCAGATGGTTGCGGATGTGGTCATGAAGGCCAGCAAGGGCGAGGCAACGCTTCACGAAATGCGCGTTGCTGCGCTATCGATTGCTTCTAGCGACACACAGCATTCGCGCGAGATTTGGGTGAAGTTGTTTGGCGATGGTTCTCAAGAGGGCGCTGGCATCATGGCTGATGCCGCGCGTTCCGAACTGTTCTTCAATACCGTCAATAAGTTGGGCAGGAAGAAGAATCGTTTCCTTCGCCTCCAGTCATGGACCAGTAACTCGGCCAAGGTGCAGGACGATATTGTTGCTGAACTTTCGCGCTATGCGGCAGCAACAAAGATGCTGAAGATGGTATTTGAGAAAGATGTGGATGCGGCCACACCATTCACTGGCGAAATGCTAGATGCCATCATTCAACAGGATGATAGTTTTGCTCCGCTACGCAAAGCATTTGAAGGCATTCTCAACGATGGCGAAGATGATATTGTTACCCGTGCCTGGAGCCAAGCGGACAACTATTCCCCGCAACTTGGTGGATATGTAATTGGTCGCGAAACATCGCGCCAGCCCATCAACTTCACCTTCGGTGAGTTCATTTCATCTTTGCAGAAAATTGTAGACGATGTTGAGGATGGCGCGGCTCGCCATACTTTCAACTTTGAAGTATCTGAAGCAACCAAGAATCTGAAGCAGGGTGCTAATATTCCCACTGAAAGAACATTTGAAGTTGTTCTTGCCGACTACATTGGCGAATTAGGTCCCATGGTTGATAACGACCAGCCATGGGAAGATGTCATCAAGTATATTGAGGACATTGTTTATGGGGACCCCGAGACTCGGCGCCTTGCTCGTCAGTCCCAAATGGGACGACTCCCAGTCACCGGACAAGGACCCAGTGCGCGACGCGTCCAGCGTGTTACTACTGGTCCAGACATGGCAGTCTGGACTGGTGGAGCACCAGAAACCAGAGATGTGCTTGATACCATCTGGGGGCAAATTGATGAGTACAAGAGAGAGTTGAACTCTGAAGAGTTCTCAATCTTTCTTGATGCCAAGCCGGCGTTCAATGACGGCAGTAGTTCTATTTCTTCCGTGTTGGTTGATGTCAACGGTCAAAAGAAGAACCTCACCAGTCTCGCTGCCGATGAAGCCGAAAGGAAATTGGCGAACAATCTTATTGAGTTCTGGTTCCGTTCTGAAGTCACATCGCGTTTCGATAAGACTGTTGAACTATTGCAGCCGTTTGGTCTGGTGCCCACACAGGACTACTACCGTCGAATTGTCAACGAAGTTGCCAAGACGCACGGCGAAAACATTGGTAGACAGATGGATGAGATATCTGCGGTATGGAACAAACTTAGTTCTTTGTCCGATAATCTCAATAGGTCGGCTGGCGAATACGCCACCGACCCACGACGACTTGAGAAAGAAATTCGCGCCATCGCTGATGGCCACGGAGAAATCATTGCGCGCTTCGGTGGTCGTGTAGACGCCAGCGATTTGCGTGACCGTTGGATTCGTGTTGGTGGAGCACGTCCCGCGAACACAGGTGAGAGCGGAAAGATTGCCAAGGCCAATCGTGTGCTCGCATCTTCTACGGCTACTGCTGAAGAGAAGTTACAGGCGCGGGAGATTATCAATTCTTCCCGCTCTGCTGATGTTCTTGAGTTGGAGCGTAATAAGATTTATGAAAGCGAGATTGTGCCCTGGTTCAGGTCGCTTTACGGTCGCAAGCCCAGCAATCGAATTGAGGCTTCCGAGGCGTTGCGTGAAATGGCGACGGTACACAAGGGGTACGGCAAACTTTCTTCTGATGCTTCGTTTGGTGAGATGAAGAAGTGGGTCAACACCGTCACTCGTGGTCTTGGTGATTCGCTTCGCAATATGCGTAGAAACGGTGGTTGGCTTTATGAGGCCGCAAACCCATTTGTGGATGTGCGCAAACTTCGTATTGGTTCTGGTGGGGCGCCGCAGGATTTGCCTTCTCTTTATTCAACTGCCCTGAGAGTCAATTCAGAAAAGTATCAGCGTCTTGCCGCCGAACTTGCCGGCGAATATAAATCTGCCGATAAGGCATCGCAGGCGTTTGCTGCTTCTATCGCGCCTGCGGCACAAGCGCAGACGCTTACTGACGCCCTTGTGTCTGGCAAGCAGGCCGATTTGTTTGAGGTTGCACGAAGCGGAAATATTCCTGGGCAGTTGGCTGGCATCGACGTTGAAGAAATTGAACGTGCACGTGTGGCATATCAGAAGTATGTGAAGATGTTGCAGACGCCCGAGTATGCGTCAGCAACGGAACGTCTTGACTTGCATGAGTTGCTGAATGATTTGGCTGGATACGATTTTGTTGAGGACGTAAAGTTCCCTGTTCGCAAGCCTAAACTGAAGGTGCTTCGTGAGCGCATGTCCGCTGGCGAAAAGGTGTATGAACTTACAAGTGGTGGCGGTCAATGGAAATATAAATTGGCTAGCAACCCCAAGGAGATGTTTGCTTCTGGCGAGAAGTTGTACGTTCGCACCAGTCCATACAATAAGCCCGCGGAGTATGCTCTCGTTTCGTCTATTGATGAGGCCAAGAAGTATGGTGGCAAAGTTTTTGTTGGTGAATTTGTGGGAAAGCCTGATACCTATAAACTTGTCAAGAATCCCAGCGACCTAGTTCAGGGCCGCATCTATGTGGTGCATACGCCAACCGATTTTGCTCCGAGTGCTGCGAGCGTAGAAAGAATGCAGAAGCAGATTGCGGACATGAAATCTCGTGCCGCATCACTGCGAAAGCAGGCCGACGATATCGATAACAATGCCAAGGGATGGTATAAGTCGAGTATTGAGGGCGCTGATGTGCGTGACCTTGACGCTCGTCGCAAAGCGAAGGCGCAGTTTGATGCCGACAAGGAGAGGGCATTTGCGATGCGTAGCGAAGCGGATAGCCTCCAGCGTACCGCTTCTGGCTACGAATCTAATCTGCGAGATTCATTTGAAGAGGTTCGCCCCACAGCGAAGAATGCTGCCCTACCCGATTCGTATGAATACACCCCATTCACTCCTGAAGATGTGCCTGGCCAGCAGAGGTTTGTCCGCGAATCGGGCGTCGGCAACGACGCCAGATACCGTCAAGTCAGCGATGCCGAAGTGAGAATGGGTGTTCAGGACAAGTACGGTGGAGTTCTGTACAAGCGCAGAATCAAAGAAAATCCCATCATCATGACGCGCGCCGAATACGCTTCGCTGTTCGTCGACCCGCAAGATATTGCCAAACAGTACGACAATATGCAATGGTTGATTGCGCAGCGGCAGAAGCGTCTTGCGGAATTGAAGAACCGCATGTGGACGTTGACTGGCAGGGGTCGTGATGCCACGAAGATGGCAGCCGATGTTGCTAAGCAGCCCAAGTTGCAGAAAGCAATTCAGGATTTGTCATACGAGATTGATGTAATCAATCGCGAGTTGCCCGAGTTGAATAAGCGTCTTGAGTCGCTGGCTCCTGGCGTTCAGGAGAGTGCGCTTCAAAAGGCGCATTCGTTGCAGCAACTTATCAAGCGTGGCGACATCCAGAAGGATGAACTACTTGAAGGTCTGAGGGGCGCAACTGCTGCTCAGAAGATTGCTGATACCCGACGCACTACGCTTCAACGCTTGTGGTCGGAATCAGAAGACTCCAAGGTAATCAACGAAGTCAACCGATATGCCAATTCATTCCAAGTTGGATTGGCCAATCGTGTTACGTCCACATCTGAGGAACTTGTTCGGCATTCCAATAATCTGCGCATGAAGGCGCAGGAATCTTGGGGAGTGTTCTCCGACGCCAACGCACCCTACGGTATCACAGAGAGCGGTGTCATCCGTCAGGAGCCTGTTGTCGGTGTGGCTGGTGCGCGTCGTCGCCTATCCGAAGTTGATGAAGAAATCCGTGGCCGACTTGAGAATCTTACGAAGGCCACGCAGAATCAGTTGGATGCTCTTGAGCGTTTCGATACGCTGACCAATGGTGGCTTGTCCCCGACACAGGCGATTGAACGAATCGTTGAAGAGGTCAGTGCCCTCAACCCGTCTGACGTTGCTTATGTCCGCGCGTCAGAGTTGGCGAGCATCGCCGCTCGTCGCGCCGAACTTCGCGCTGAAGTTGATTTCTTCTGGAGCCAACGCTTTGCTATCGCGAAGGAATTGTGGACGGGCAAGAACGCTGCTGCTGGCCTGGACTTGAAGCGCACCCGTCAAATGCTGGTGGACAACGCCGAGAAGTTGCGAGCCGAGTTGGACAAGTATCGCCCCGATTGGGATAAGTCTCAGGCTGAACTCATTGATTGGGCGCAGTACAAGGCAACCGACGCTGAGCGTCGTCTGCTCAAGGCGGAACTGGAATACACCCGTGCCTCCGTGCGGTTTGACCAAGCGCGCACACAGCGGATGCGTTTGGAATCCTGGCACAAGAGCGTTGCTGCTCCGTTGCGTCAGGAACGTGACAGCATTGTCGGTGCTTTGGATACCATCACGAAGAGGTTGGAGGGCAAGGAAGGCGGAGACTTCCGTGTTGCCGAAGTTCTCAACTGGCTTGAAGAATACGATGACACGTTGTATTCTGCTTTGAGTCCCGATGATTTCTCGGCAATCATGCGCCTGAAGACCGACCTTCTTGCTTCGCAGAAGACCTTGCTTGATGCCGATATCGCCAAGGACTGGTCGAAGATTATGTTTGATGCCATTGAGAATACCCAATGGGGAGCCATCATTGAGCGCGAGGCTAGCAAGGGCTGGGAGAATCTTGCCAAGCATGGAGGATTGCCCTCGTATCAGGCGAGAGCGGAGATTGCGCAGATGGTGCAGAACTTCAGCCGCATGCGTGAACCAGAGTTTGTTCGTAGCCTCAACAGGTTCCTTGGTGGATACACAGGCTTCTTCAAAGCGTACGCTACCGCTTCGCCCGGATTCGTTGTGCGCAACTCCATCAGCAACACGTTTGCTTTGGTTGCGGCTGGCGCTTCGCCACGCCGCATGTCCGAGGGCTTGGGCATCTTCCGCGAATGGCGTGAAGCGTTGAAGACAAACTCGGTTGAGAAGTGGCTTGCTGGTATGAGCGAAGCAAAGCGCGTCAAGGTTCAGACAGCCATCTCCGTTATGGATGCTTCCGGTTACGGCAAGGCTGGAGAAGCGTTTGCTTTGTTCAAGCCGAATCGTCGTTGGCTTGTGGAGAACAAGTACATCAAGACGTTCCGCAACGCGAACGAAGTTGCCGAGAACTCTGCTCGCTTTATGCTCGCATGGGATTCGGTTGTCAAGGGTGGAGATTTCGACATGTCAGTGGCTAGGGTGCGACGCCACCTGTTTGACTATCAGAATGTCAGTTCGGCTGACATGGTTCTACGAACCATCATTCCGTTCTGGTTCTGGATGTCGCGCAACTTGCCGTTGCAGTTGACCAACCAGTGGCTCAACCCGCGCGCCTACAACATCTACAACAATGTGATGAAGAACATTGGTGGCAACGAGGAGGAAGACCCGACGCTTCCGATTTGGATGCGTGAAGGTGGCGCTGTCAGATTGGGTGGTGACTTCTTCTTCAACCCAGATGTGGGCGTCTCTCGTGTTAGTTCCGACCTTCAGGCTTTGGCTGACCCGATGCGTTTGATGTCAGATGTCAACCCCGCGATTCGCCTGCCATTTGAGTTGGTGGGTGGACGCAAGTTGTACAACGACACGCCATTCTCGTCCCGTGCTCGCGAGGCCGTTGGCGGCCCGCTCTCACCTGCCGTACAGATGTTGGCAAATCTTTTGGGTCAGAGCAAGATGACACCCGATGGCCAGCAGGGAGTCACTGACAAGTTCAACTTTGCTGCTAGGAGTTTGATTCCTGTGTTGGGTCAAGCGGAACGCTTGTTGCCCGAGTCGGATTACGGCAAGGAGCAGGCGCTGTCGTCGCGTCTAGCATGGCTGGGTATTCCGATTCGTGAGGTTACGCAAGCACAACGCGACGCCGAGTTGCGTCGCCAGCAGAGGGAGGCGATGTGAAACTCTGGAAGGGCAAGCGCACCTACACAGGATTTGATAAGCAGGCTTCGGGCAGGCGCGCTGGAACACAGAAGTTGATTGACTATGTGTTGTTCCTGAATGGCGGGAAGATTCGGAACCTTGGCTCGTTCATGGTGCGTGACATGCGAGGGAAGGCGGGGAAGCCCAGCGTCCACAGTACGGGGCGGGCTATTGATTTCGGTTACACGAACCGTGAGGATGGCCTCGCTTTGGCGGACTTCTTTGTCCGCAACTGGGAGGCTTTCGGTGTTGAGTTGATTGTTGACTACTATCCGACGCCCCATGGGCGCGGTTGGAATGTGACTCGTCTTGCTTGGCAGGATTACAAGAAGCCGACAGTAAGCGGCGCCCCCTATGGGCGTTGGCTCCATGTGGAAATCAGTAACGAGGTTGCTGATAACGCCGCTTACATCGACTTCGTGTTCGCACTACTGCTTGCTGATACTAGAGGTCACGACCCCTCTTCTTGAGATAGGGCTTCCTCTAGCGATTTGGCAATCGCATGGACAATCATCATCATGTCTAGGAACGACATGACTTCACCATCCTTGGCTTCGTAATACTTGCGTAGGAACTCTTTGGCTCCATGTGCGTTGACGACGAGCGTCAACTCAAAGTAGGTGTCGTGGTCGTGCTCAATTCGTCTGGCTCGCGCCTCCAAATCGGCTATGTCTTCTGGGTCGAAACCCTCCAGGTCACTCACGGCGGTCACCACCCATCACCCTTAGCACCACGTTGATTACATCGTCCACATTGCGGACGTTGTTGTAAGGCATGCCTTTGGAAATAACTGTCGCTTTGAGGCTGTCCAAGTCAGTCAGCAACTTCTTGAGTTCCGTTTTCCCCATTGCCTTTGGCATTGCTTTCTTCCTCCATTCTCGTGGCGATAACTTCCGACATCTCGGCAATCTGGTCGATTGCCTTGTCGTTGTCGCCAACGACATAGAGAGTCAGGGCAATCAAGAGTGCTTCCATTTCTATGTGGGTCAATCTTTCGTTGACAAACATAATGATTATTCCTCCTTGAGGTTGAGAACGAACGTGTTCATGAAGAGCATTTCTGAGATAACGGAGTATCCAACAATGTCCATCCATGTGTCGATGAGTGACTCGTTGGATGGTTCGGCTCCGCTTTCAAGAAGCGTCGCCAGTCGTGCCAGTTTATCACACAGTCGAATCATGAGACCGACATGGCCGAACTCCAAGATGTTGCTGTGCCCGTAATCTCGTTGCTTGCGCACGAGTAGGGCTAGCATCTCTTCGGCGTTCCATTGATTGCGGAAACGCAGTTCGTTGACTGCCATGTATGCGAGGTCAATGATGAGCAGGCGTGGTGTTTCTTCCTGTTCGCGCACCGCCTTGGCAAGGCGAGTGCGATAGAACTCGATGTGTGGCCGGTGTGCTGCTTGCGAACCTGACGTGCCATCCCATTCTGTTACCGTGGCATTGGCTGCGTCTTCCCAGTTGTCAAACATCTGATACCTCAAGTTGATGGAGTGGTTGGTGAGTAGTTGTCGTTCCAGTTTGGCCATTGCTTTACGGGCAAGTCGCCAAGCGTGTGGCTTGGATACACCAAGGCGTTGCCCCAGTGTGCTGTATGAGATGCCTTCGTAGAAGATGGCTTCAACGCAGAAGCGTGATTGCGGGTCAAGGTTTTCAATTGCTTCCTGTACCGCATACACATGGTCTTTGCCTGTGTCGTATGGGACATCGCCCCATTGTAGCATCCACTCAGATTCGGATGCCGGCAACGAAGCGAAGTTGTCCATGTCAAATGACCCCATCATCCACCTCGTCGTAGTCGGGGTTGATGAGCAGGTCGGTGACATCCTCTGGCATGAGGAGATAGCCACGGGCGACGTTATCGCCCTTGGTTCCGAACAACTTCATCTCCATCTTGGAAGCGTTCAAGGTAATGTACCGCTTCAATCTGGCGACGGACACAATGGTGAACGCCCCGTCAAGATTGTATTGGTACACCCACCACTTGGCTTCCGTCACCATCAGACCCGATGGCTTCCATCCGCGGTTGCGTGGGTTCTGTTCAACTTCCACGACCATGCGACCATTGCGGTAGCGGTCTGTCTTGACTTCAAGATGACCTGAAGAAATGTCGGTTAGGAATCTGAGGATGATTTCCTCTCCGTCCTGCCCGTGCTTCAGGTCTTTATCCCAGTTGGGTTGGCGTATGTCGTAGGCGCTGTTCATTGTTCACCTCTTCGTAGTAAAGTTCAAGTCCTCTATCCAATATTTGGGCATCAACTTCGTTGGCTAGTTTTTCGGCAATCATGCGCCATCGGGCTAGGCTGTTTCGTAGCCGTTCAATCTCGTCGGCGGCAGTACGGTCGATAAACATGGCGAGGTCAGCGTGTGCCATACCGAGTTCATGCCGTAGGCGCACAATCTCGTCGGCGGCATCGAGCATGAGTCTCGCTAAATCAGTGTCATTCAACGGGGTGAAGTTTAGCAGTCGGACACCGATGTCTTCGCTCATGCTTTTATCGCAGTCACTTTGACGACTTGGCTATCGTCTTTCCATGCCACGCCGTTCAGCCCGTCAAGAATTGTTTTGACGTAGTTGTCGATGTCGCCACGCAATTTGGTTTTGACATCAACGTCAACGCGCTCAACAATAACTGCCGTGCCTTCCGTGTCCACCACGATGTGAACGGCGACTTCGCCTTCAAACATGGGGCCATCCCATGCGGCAGCGATAATCTTTTCGGCGTTCATCGTTTTCGCAGGGGTGTATGCGATTGTCTTGCCACCTCTAGAGGCGAGCCGTGGCCTTTCCTTCGGGTGAGGTCGGCCCTCTATGTAGACTGCGTGTGACCGTATGCTCGCGCCAACAACTTTTCCAGTTCTCGTTGACCCGCTTGTCCTCTTGCTAGGAACTTTCCCCATCGTAAATCAGCGTCCTCCAGTATTTGACGTGCGTCGTTTGGATTGAGGTTAGAATCACGACATTCATACGCTAGGCGGATGAGTGTCGTTGACCTGTCCCGTCCCTCAAGTGGGCCATCCCTAAAGATAGCACGACCTGTGGTTGTGAGGCGGCTAACGGCATTGCGCAAGTCACCTGACGGTTCAGAGTATTGGCGTACTTCTGCTTGTGGTGGGCGGTACATGGAAGCGAGTTTGGTGATGCGGTCGCTGGGCGTGAGGTTCTCTCTTGCTTCCCACAGGAAGCGGTCAAACTGAATCTCGTTGCCCGACTTGTCCACCATGACTCGCTGGCCTGAACCGACATTGGGATAGGGCAGGCGCACGTAGTTGCCGACTTGGCTCGTGGCTAACGACTCCTGCTTGGGGTTGACTTCCTTGGGTGGGAGTTGAACGACATCATGTGCGGCCAAGAACATTCTGCGCATGTACTTGGCCTCAATGAGTTGAGGGGTGAAGACCCAGACGTGATAACCACGGCGGGTCTTTTCTACCCACGACTTGACTTCCACAACGGAGAACGCATCAGCAAGCAGCCATGCGTCCTCTGGGCTGTCGTAGTCAATGTCGCTACAACCCCATACGCACATCGTCTGCCCCTTGTACGGGACACATGGGTACACCCCGATGTGTGGGCCGGTAGTCAGGTGCTCACGGAAGTGCTGCCTAGTGAGTTCCTCTCGCACACAACCACCTTCCCATGCGCCATAGCAGTCGCCACGCCCACGGAAGAGGGAGATGTAATCCTCAAGGAGTTGCTCAGTGAGCACTGCGTACCTCGCTCAAGAACTGTGATGGCAGTTCACCGTCACGTAAGCGACGCAGGCGTCCCGTGCCATGCTCAATCTCAAAGTCAATGTCGTCCAACAGCGTACCGCCAGGTCGCTTGTTCTTGACAAGGTTGAGCGTGAGGGTATGGGCGTGGATACGGGCGTTGTAGCGGAGCATGTCGAGTTGTTCCATCGCCCGTTCACTGGCAGATGACTTGTCCAGTTTCGCTTCAAGTTCACGAATCTGTGACTCAATCTCAAACCGCTTGCGTCGCACACCGATGATGTGCGTCGCCTGCTGTTCGCCACCGAACGAACCAGACGAGATGGTCATGCGCCTACCGTCAGCACCAGACGAACGTGATGTCTGATGGAGAATCAGCATCGGCACATCGTGCCTACGCCCCCATGCTTTCATCGTGTTCGCCTTAGACGGCACGTCCTCGCCGCCACCTTGAAGCAATTCAAGATAGTCAAACACAACGAGGTCGGGCTTCTGTCCCCACACGTCGCACACTTCGCCCATCGCTTTCTCCATGTCCGACAAAGCCATCGGCTGGTCGAACACGGCGAGGTTGGGGAAGTAGTCGTTGGCTGTCTCGCGAAGCAGGTCAATCGCACCCGAATCATCGGAGGCAATGAGGCGCTCCAAATCGTAGGCGTTCACGCCGTGAGTAACACAAGCCAACTTGATGAGCACAAGGGTGCGTGGTTCGTCTGGGACGAAGTACACCACGTTCTTGTTGCGGTTGGCTGAAAGCATTTCAAACAGGGTGAGCGTCTTGCCCGAGTGCGAGTAGCCGATAAGCAACGCCATCTCGCCGGGGGCGATGCCACGCATCTGGTCATCTAGGTCTGCGAACCCAGTGTAGATACGTTCGTGTGGCGACTGTGCCCATCGGACAAACTCGTGAGCGGCTTCGTCCAGTGGACGGTAGTAGTTGTGTGTCTTGACTGCTGTCTCCACAGTAGACACATTGGGGAGAGGCTCTTCGCCCCTCCCCAGTGCGTCCCACCTAGACAGCAATTCTCCGCTGTCTACTGCGGTCATCAGGCTCCCTTCGGAGGCCAGAACGCTGCGGGTTCAGCACCTTCGGGTGCGTCTGCCTGCTTGAACCACGGACGACGAGTGCCAACCGCTTGGTCGCGATTGTCCCACACCTTGACAACTCCCGCCTTGCGACATGCGGAGACGAGCCACTGCGGGAGGTCGCCGTGCTGCTTGCCAACCACCGACACGTCACCCTTGGGTGTGGCGGGGGAGATGGTTACCTGAACTGCGGACGAGGAGATTGAATCCTCGCTCACCATCGTTGCCGTGGGGAACGCCGCCTTGACCATCTCCACACCGTTGGTGGTCTGGAGTTTGTCGTTCACAAAGTTGAATGCCACGTCCCAATCGGAGAGCGTCGCTTCCAAGTTGTCCGACTTGGTGCACAGTTCAGCCGCAATCTTTGCGGCGACCTGCATGATGATTGACTGGTCCTTGCTAATCATTGCTATACCCTTCTGGGGTCAGGTCACTAGGTGACAGTTTGCTTCCCTTACAGATTGACCACCATGGACACCACGTTGCGCTACACAGGTAGTGCGTGTCATTCTTTGTCCATGATGTGTCAGTGCCGAGCAACACCGCTGTCCGCACAAGCGGACTAACAATGTTTCGTAGCCACTCGGCGTGGCTTTCGTTGCGATGGACAGGCAAAATCTGTGCCTTACCGCCACGAACCATAACGCCATACTTGAACGTGACCGGATACTCCAGCCAACCCATGGCGACAGCAGCAGCCGAATACATCGTCGGCTGAACCGCTTGCGATTGCTTCTCTCTGGCATTGTACTTGCGACCCGAGGTCTTCCAATCCCACACATCGGTAGTCGTCACGAGGTCGATTGTACCCTTGCCGAAGATGCGGACATGGCCAATCTTCTCGTCGTCCATTTCGCCAAGCAGAAACGAGAACTCTTTCTCCACGGCCACCACTTCGCCCACATGAGGGGCGACGTCGCGTTCCCATTCGGACATGAGTTCGCGAGCATGGTCATGAAGTTCCTCGTCGCTGTACCTCGTACGCATGAACGGTTCGGCGAGCAACTCGTTGAGTTTCTCGTGAGCGACCGTTGTGCCGTTGCCTGTGCCCTCCAAGATGGAGGCGATGCCAGCATGAACTGCCGTGCCCAGAATCGTGGCATCGTTAGGCTTCGACCACTCCGGTCGCACCATCGCTTGGCGTCCTCGTTCTGCGCACATCGTCGCGTCGTTTATCCACGACTGCCTGACATACACATCAAGGCCATCTGATGTTTGTTCAACTCTCATGGTTCACCTTGTCCAACGTGCGTCGGCGCAGATGCGCCGCGTACGTCTTGGTTAGTTCCAACCCGTACTTGGATTGGAGATGGATACGAACAGCCGTAGTCGTAGCACCGTTGATGAACATGCGTTGAACTTCGTTCATCTGTTCGGGTGACATCAGGGTCTTGCGTTCACTCTTGTTCCGCTTGCGTTCCTCTTCGGAGAGAACTTCAAGTTTGTACTGTACCACAAACTCATCGTGAAGCATGGCTTGTGCGACGAGTAGTTCTAGGATTGTCTCATCTGTCCATGGTGTAGATAGACCGAGCCGTTCCATGATTTGCTTCGTGTACCACCCGTCATTAGCCCAGTCCGCTAGGATTGGGGCGGGTTCTGTGACGACCACATCGCAGAGACATGTGGGCGGGTGTCCTGCCACAGGGCAGTTCTCGGGATTGGACAAGTGTCCTCCTTGTGTCCGTAGTAGTTACCAAATCCACGGCGCTTCGGGCGCCGTGGATACTGTATCCCCCTAGCAACTTCTGGCGAAGTTGATTGTAGCGTTTGGGTTTGTCAACGCAGGGGGCAGAAACGACAATAGCCCCCGACGCAGGGGATACCTGCGCAGGGGGCGTACTGTCACTTGCTTTGGGGAACCATCTTCACCCAACCGCCACGGTGTTTGATACATGACGGTGGTTCCAATAGTACCACATGGGTTGTCAACTTGGTGCCACACTTGGGGCATACCCAGCGTTCCGTGTTGTCAGAACGGCTCATCTGGCTGGGCTTCTGGCTGGAACCAACGCACAAGTTCAAGCACATTCAGGTAATCGTCCACTCGCTCAACGATTTCCTGAGGCAACTCCTGTAAGATGAAACGCGTCTTGTTCTTGTTGTCGTTGACATACAGCCCACAGTTCTCGCTCCATTGGAGTTCGTGAGAATGGACGTTGCCATGCTCATCGAAATCCACGAAGACAAGAGGGGAGTACACCATCGTGTACGGGGTTGATGCTTCTCTCATGCTTCCTCCTAGTTGTTTGCTGATTGGATTGCCCGAAGTTCTCGGATTGCGTCACCGAACATACCCTCACCGTTCGGCACTTCCTCAATCGTTTCGCCCTTGAATTGGAGAGCGATACGTTCCTCCCCTTTGTGGAAGTAGACGATGACACGGATGCGGCGACGTTCCTCGCCCTCCACCTCCTCGTTGTCCTCCGTGACAGGGGTGGCCCAGCCGTACATCATCATCATGTACTCCTGTGCGCTGTCCTTGGGTGTTGACTGAACGCACAAGGGGAGCAGATGGTACGGGTCTTGCGTCGGCAAGACCTGAATGTCCCACTCGTCGAGGCTACTGCCCCTTGCCCATACGCTGGCATACTGGTCGTTCCACGAGTCGGCGTTCGTTGCCCACACAAGGAACGAGTTGAAGAGTTCATCGTTGGTGCTGAGTTTGTTGTTCATGGTTGCCTTTCAGTTGGTGAGTTGGTCAAGAATCTGACGTTGAATGTTGGCTAGCAGGTTGAGGTCGGAGAGCGCATCGCTACCCCGATGAGAGTCAGTACCCAGACGGGCGACCTTGCTGTTGAGGTTGTCAATCGCGATACCGATTGTCTTGTGAAGCGCAGACAATTCCTCAAAGGTTACATCAAGACTGAGTGTCGGTTCCATTATTCGTTATCCTTCCGTAGTTCGTAGAGAGCATGATTGTATCCGACATGAAACGAGAACGCCATCAGACCGACGACGATACCCGCCCACAAGAATGAGATGAGCAATACCCAGTTCATTTACTTCCTTTCCAATTGTAGTTTCGGATGCCAACAGTAGCAGGACGAGTAGTCCTTCTCGCAGAACCAGCACGTGCCACACTCCGGACAGGCACGAGGCTCGTCGTCAGCGAGGTCAATCGTGGTTGTCAGGTCGCACACATTACAGCGCCAGTCAACAATCTCGTCCTCGTAGTACCACTCGTCTTGCTCCTCGTCCCACTGCCACGAGTTGTTGATGACAAGCGCATCATCTTGTGGGGTGTAGCCGTGACCGTTGTATGAACGCCACGACGCAGACGAATACGACATCCACGAGTTGTAGTTCTTGGTGTACGACGAGTTGGAATACCACACGCCCTTGTCCCAATGACCGAGCCGTTCGTTCACGATGTAGAACGGATGGTCAAGTTGCGGGTTGGCGGAAACGATAGCCAACTTGGAACCCGTCGCAAATGCTTCCAACTCTGCGAAGCCACGAGGGTCGTCAAGCATTTCCTTGACGCCCATCGTCGGCAACCATTCCTCCGCGAACTGGCGAGTGTCAGACTTGCCATCTTGTTCCTTGATGGGGAGCATGCCGTTGTGCGCAAGCACGATGGCGTCATCCACTACGAACGGATGGCAGTTGTCCAGATTCGTAGCACCATGCGTGGTGATGCGAAGATGGAAGATGGAATGGCTATCGGGGAACCGCTTGCGGAGGTCAAAGAACTCCTTGATGGTGTCCTCAATAGACATGGACTTGTAGTACAAGACTTCCTTGTTGGTGCGCACAGCGAACCCGAACCCATCAGGGTTGTTGTTCGCGGCACGACGCAAGGCTTTCTTGGACGGGTTGTTGTTGGGGCTGGCGTAGATGAGCAAACACATTTGATGTATCTCCTGTTCTGTGGTCAGAGACCACGTGTAGTGACGAGTGACTGGGCGAGCGTGAACTCTGGCTGGTCAAACAACCAGCCTCGGTATGCGTCCCAGAGAATGTTCTTGTGACAGTCCAGCGAAGTGAACTTGGTTTTCTTGGTGTAGAGCCAGAGTGAATGCGTGAACTCCAACACGCCCTTGACAGTCTCGGGCTTGAGACTGCCACGGAAGTAACGCAGTTCCACAGTGTGATCATTCTGGAGATTGACCGCAACGTAACGGTCGCCGTTGACCTCGTGACCAAGCGCCTGCTTGACACGGTCTTGCTTGTACTGGCTACCCCAATCGTTGATGGTGCGCCCGAACTTGGAGTACGACGACTCACGACCAGCCAACTTGATCAACTCGCGAGTGTTCTTGTCATGGAACTGCAAGAACGCCCCGAGGTGAAGTTTGCTGAACGATGACTTGCTGATGTGAACATGGAGACCAGCGCCACCACCACGCCAACTTGTCATGCCGAAGTCGTTGGCAAGAGTGCGAAGCATCTGCCACGGAAAGATTTCCAAGTGAGTGCGATAGTCACACGGCTGTGTGACGATCTCAAATCCAGAGATACTTCCGTCCTCCTTCATGATGAGGTAGTCAGAAGGCGCCGCATTCGCGAGAGCCTCAGCACCACGCTCGCGAAGCGTCCAGTCCGACCCGCTACGCATGTTGGTTTCCAACTCCCAACCCAAGTACGGTTCCTCACGACGAGGACGCATGGAGATGGTTGCTTGACCCAACTCCTCGTTCCACTTGCGGAACACGCCGCTCACCTTGACGGAGTACGAGCGAATCCATGCCGAACGGTGACTATCGTAGTCATCGTAATCACTATCGTAGTCGTCGTTCTCGTTCTCAATCTCGTCGTTGCAATCCTGACAGTACATACCGTCACGCCAGTTGTTGGTGCAGGCATGACGCATGTAGTGCGTGGAACTGCAACGCTCGCAAGTGAAGTGCGTCTCGTAGTAACAGTCTTCACAGTAGGGATGACCGTTGATCTCGGACACATAACGCTCGTCGTTGATCGTTGGCTGTGAACAGTTGCGACACACGAAATAGCAGTCATCGCACGCATTCGCGTTCGTTGTATCCCAACGGGAAGTATCAACGTTCCACGTCCGTTGATGTGGAATGCTGACGAAGTCACCCCCGCAAGCCTCACCGCACAGATCGCACAGCGGCGGTGCTTCGGGTGTGAAATCCTCTGCTGATGTCATGGTTACTTTCCTTTCTGTTGTTGTTGGTTGTTGTTGCTTCCGAGTTGATAGGAACCTATCAAATCAGACCTCGCTCCATGCGATACTCCATCAGAGTGGAGCCACCGACATAGACCTCTGCGTCCCACACGCAAGTTGTGGACGCGTACATGTCGTCCAAGAAACGAATCGCTTCGTCCTGTGAACGGAAGTTGTGCGAGAGCAGAATGTGCTCATGCGGGAACGGCATCTCTGCGATGACAAGATACTCGTTCTCTCGCGCGTCACTTGACGGACGCACATGGAAACGGCGAACTATTTCCATCATGCCCCACCATTCATTCATGTCATCAGTTGACAAGTGAACGAACCCGTCATCCTTGTACCACCAACGACCGCGAGACTGTACTGCGACGAGTCCAGACCAATAGTGGCCCTGCCACTTCATGTAGAACTCACCCTTGTTCTGAGGGCGGACGACCGCCCATGATTCTGATGTTTGCGTGTTCACTGGTTTCCTTCCTGCTCGTGATACCTGATTGGTAAGCCGAATGCGTCGGCAAACGCCCGACCGAGGTCGGCTATTTCTCCCGTCTCATACGGGATGATTTGGTTGTCGGAACCGCTTTGCCAATAACGAATTCCACGGTGATAATAGTGGTTCGTTGGATAACGGCACTCAAACGAGAACGACTCCACTCGGTTGGGGTTGGGTAACCAGTGGAACTCAACGACCACACAGGTCGCGTTGCTCACAATCCGCATGAGTTCATCGTAGTTCTCCTCTACTGTGAGGTAACTACAAACGGTGACGGAATCACCGTAATCGCCTGGCTGACTCCAAGTGAAATTACCATAACAGCGCATGAGCAAAGCGATGATGTTGCGCTGTGCTTCGTTCACGACATCACCTCCCTGTTGTAGTGGTGGAACATGCCCAACGCCTCGCGTTCCATGCGCAGGCGATTGGAAATGCGCCACTCCAACGCCACCATGTCGTCGTCGTCCATGTTGTCGTACTCCCCGATGACGAGGAAGTCGGTGTCGGGTTCCTCGTCGGGACGAGGGATGAAGATGCCCTCGTACTCGTACGAATCGATGATTCGCAGGTTTTGTGACTTGCTCATGTTGTTTCTCCTTGTTGTTTGTGTGCGTGTACTTCACGCCGACAGCACACTTGATAGGAACCTATCAAATGAACTCTCGGCGTGGCACAAGACTCATCTTGTGCGACGCTTCTATCACTTGACCAACTTGGGCTTGCTGACCCGACGGGCGCGTGCCTCCCACATCTTGTCGTCGCAGATGTAGTCCAGATGACGACGACGACGGGAGTCGGCGTTGTATAGCGCCATCTCCCACTCATCGCGATCATCGGACATGATCTCGCGCACGACGAGAGAATCAAGATGAGCCTGAACGCTCGGCGCGTCAGCCCACCACTCCACGATAAGCCCGTTCAGAACGAGCGACTTCATCCGCTTCACAGTTTGATGTTCCTTTCGTTGAGGGCACGCACGATAAGTGCGAGACCCGATGTAAGCGCGTCATGACGACGCTTGTACTCCCACTTCGCAAGAGAAAGAAACGGCAACGCGTTGAGAGCATCAACAACATCGTCGTGCTTCTCCACGAGCGAGAGATCGCTGTGGTGTGCGAGTAGCATTTGATTTCCTTTCAGCCCTGCCTCATCAGGCTCGCAGAGGGCAACCTGCGAACGACGCCTCACGGCGTTTCGGCAGTTGATAGGAACCTATCAGCCGATGTTGGTGTGGAACGCCTTGCCGTCTCGCAACTTGCGAATCAGCGCCTTCTCAGCGGCAGGCAACGCACGGAACTCAGCCGTCGCAAACAACGCGTCGTACGCCTTGCGCGTCGTCGCGTTCACCTTGCGCGTGCCAGTCTCCACAGGCTTCGGAGCCTTGCTCTTGTTGGAGTAGTAGCCGAGCGTTTCCCACGCATGTTCAAGACTCTTGAACTCGGCGGGCTTGTGACCCTGCTCTATCAGCCGAACGATACGGTTGATGTACGCACGAATCGTGTCCCGCGACCAGTCGCTGGACTTGCTCTTGCGAGCGTACTCCGAACCGTTGCTCTCGTAGTCAGCGATACACTCGCGTGCCGCGTCCCACCACGCGCACAACGCGTGCTGGTTGCCACGACGAATAGCGCGCTCGTGCTTGCTGAAATTGGTCTGCGCGACGCGTCGCGTACGATCGGAAGTTACTATGACATTCTCTCCTTATGATCGTTGATAGGAACCTATCAACTCGTTGATGTGATGTGTGTGTGCGGATACCAGCGACACGCCATGAACATGCGATGTCTAGGGCGGAATACGCTCGTTTCCTCACACCTATGGCGCACCGAGGATTATTCCGATTTCACGAAACGGCAGGCAGGCGCATACGGCGACATCGTTGGTCATGTCCTCGTGCGCGAGGGTGGGCGCATGGGTGGGTGTGCGGGCGTGATGACGAAGGAATCGTGAGGCCGAGGGCCGTCTGGACTTCTTTGTATATGTGGGGGGTTTGTTTAGTGGAAGCCTGCTGTGGCTAGTGGCGTTCTGGCCACTATGCAGGGCTTATATATGGCGATGGCTACTGAGTAGGTTCCGCTGTATGGGTCGAATGTGGTGGCTAGATGAACGTAATGGTCGTCTTCTCCTACGACATAACCCGTGCTAAAGATATGTCTGTGGGGGTGTTTGGTGTTGAGGTCGTACCATTCGTCTTCGATGCTGAAGGAGTCCCACCATTCTACGATTTGGATGGGGGGTGTTTTGTGTTCGCTCACCATTTCACCTTGTCTGCCCAGTAGGCCGCCGACATCTTGCCTTTGGCGATGTTGGTGGCGTGTCTTGCTTTGAAGGATTCCCGCCGTTTTCTGTATGAGGCGGATTCTCCTGCTTTCTTGGGGGAGCCTTGGACGCCTTGCTGTCCGAAGCGGATGGTCTTGATTTGGTCGCCTTGTTTGGCGACCACCACATGGGATTTCTTGGGGTGGTTGGGGGTGCGCTTGGGCTTGTTGTAGCCCGACACTCCCGCCCTTGCTAGTCGTGGGTCCCTGGGGGTGGCCATTATTTCTTCTTCGGCTTGGGGCCGTACTCGGCTCGCTTCTCGGCTTTGGACTCGCCACGTTCGTGGCGGGGTCCTTCCTTGTGGGACTCCCCCTTCATGAGTTTGCCGTTGGGCATCCGATGGTATCCCTTGGGTGTCTTTGTGGCCTGCTTGCCTTCGCTGATAGCGATGGCAATGGCCTGCTTACGAGACTTCACAATAGGACCATTTTTCCCAGAATGTAGAGACCCTGCCTTGAACTCATGCATGACCTTGGCGGCCTTCTTGGCCGCGACCCTCTTCTTGCTAGCCATCACTCACCTGTCTTCGTCGTAGTTTCTGGGGATCAATATCGGGCGTTCGCTGGAGGCTCCGCCCGATCACTGTAGGCCCCTATCCAAAGCGTTACGCGTTACATTGCACCGCACCCGAGGTAACGAGGGTGATTATGGGTAATGGCACTGGAAGAGAATATTCTAGACGCAAGACAGGAAGCCTATATTTCCTGGCTCTGCACCCCTCCTCAAGAACGAGAACCATCCTCAAAGAACGCCTATGCGGCTGCCCACGGGATCGATGTTTCGACCCTTCGCCGCTGGGAGAAGAAGGATGTCTTCCGCAAGGCGTGGCAGGCCAAGGTGGACGATGTTCAGGGGTCGCCAGAGCGCAGCCAAAGGCTGCTGGACACGCTGTATGCCAAGGCTCTGGAGGGCGACATCAAGGCCGCCCAGTTGTACCTGCAGGCGACCAACCGCATGGCTCCTCCGACCTTGAATGTGAAAACCGAGAAGGGGGCCGCGGAACTGTCCGACCAAGAGTTGGATGAGTTGATTGCGGCTGTGGCTTCTAGGGAGCGCGAGACTCGTGGTTCGCACCTTAGGGTGATGTAACGAATGGGGCATTTAGTTGAATGCTTGAACTGCGGAGAGGAGTATCCGCCCACGGCTTGCCGCTGGCGGTGTCCTTCTTGTGGCTTCAAGGATTCGTGCTGTGATGGGGAACCTTCCCCCGAGTCAACTGAGGACGCCGAGTGAGCATTTCTAACTATCTTGAGAACAAGTTGCTGGACACCCTCCGTGCGCAGTCGCTTTCCATCTCCGCCGTGTATTTGAAGTTGCACCTCGGGGACCCTGGTGAGGATGGTACGGCCAATGCCGCCGCCAATACGACCCGTCAGTCAGTTTCGTTCTCCACTGCAGCCAGTGGTTCGCTGGCTTCGTCCGCTGCTGTGACGTGGACAAGTGTGCCGAACACGGAGACATACAGCCATTGGTCCGCATGGGATGCGGCCAGTGCTGGCAACTGTCTGTGGTCGGGTGCTTTGTCGTCGTCCGCCGCCGTAACCGCTGGTGACACGTTCCAGATTACCAGCCTGACTTTGACGCTGGACTAATCGATGGCCACCAACTTTCCCACCTCGCTTGATGCGCTGACTAATCCTACTTCTAGCGATGCGCTGAATAGCCCGTCGCATTCGGCGCAACACGCCAATGCGAACGACGCTATTGAAGCACTGCAAGCCAAGGTCGGTGTTGACAGTTCGGCTGTGACCTCCAGCCTTGATTACAAAGTAGCGCAGGCGGCTACTCTCACTGGGACCCAAACGCTGACGAACAAGACTCTTACGGCCCCCACAATCAATGGTGCGGTGCTGAAGGAAACCGAGGAAACTTGGAATGTGTCGGCTACTGCCGCCACTGGCACAGTGAACATGGATGCAAATACTGCTAGCGCATGGTACTACACCAGCGACGCTAGCGCCAACTGGACTTTCAATTTCCGCGGTAACGGGTCAGCCACTTTGGCTTCATTGTTGAATACTGGCGATAGCATCACTTTGGCATTTGCTGTAACCCAAGGGGCGACCGCATATTATGCGTCTGCTTTCCAAATTGATGGTTCGGCGGTTACGCCTAAATGGCAGAATGGTTCCGCCCCGACATCGGGCAATGCGTCGTCAGTTGACCTGTACACATTTACTATTATCAAGACTGCTGCTACGCCCACATACACGGTATTTGCTGCCCGCACCAAGTTTGCTTAGGAGTTAGTTGTGCCCGTTGTTAGCACGATGGCCAATATCGCCGTTGGTTCCCTTGGTTTTGGACGGGGTTCTTCGGACTACTGGCAGGCAATCATAAATGATGCAAACTTCAGAAATAGCACCTCTTACGCTCAAATTTATTTGAGCCCAAATGGAAATCTAATTATTGCATTTCAGAGAGACAACATTTCGTCCACCTATAATGGTGCTGGGATTGTGGCGCTAAATAAGCAGGCTGTGTTCCAGTGGGAACGAAGCATGTATTACACAACACAGAATATGTCCTGTAATCAGGCGGCAATTGATTCGTCAAATAATATTTATCTAATGTCATGTTCGGTTACTGATGATGACCAACTTTTGACAAAGTTAGATAGTAGCGGGTCTCATCAGTGGACACGCAGATTCTACACAACTGACCAAATCAATGGTGGTGGAATCGCAATCAATTCAACTGACGCATCATTATACTTTACTTCTGGAATCAACACTACATCACCAGATATTGGAATAACCAAGTTTGCAACTTCTGGTCTTACAATAACTTGGGATGAGAAGTTTTCTTCAGCGAATACATATGATGATTTGATTCATTATTGCGCGCTTGATTCCAGCGAGAATATTTATATTCTTGCTCGCGACTTGACCGAGGACAATCCAGTTGTAGCAAAGTACAACTCAAGCGGCACATTTCAATGGGGCAAAGCCTACGTGTCGGCAACATCATCAAACTCCGCTAACATCAATGGAATTGTCGTTGATTCTTCCGACAATGTATACTTCTCATTTGCTGACTTGACTCTGCATAAACTTTATTTAGTCAAGATAAATTCATCCAATGTAGTGCAGTGGACACGTTCTATTTCTGCGTCTGGTGAAACATTCTCTAATACTGGAGATTTGGCAATTGATTCTAGTGATAACATCTATATGACCGCTTCACTATCAACGTCTGGCGCACAAAAGGGAATCATTGCTAAATATAATTCTTCTGGAACTTTGCAGTTCCAGAGAAAGGTCGACTTCACCGTTGGTGGTGCAATCCCGTCATTTGGAGACTTTGGCATTGCCGTAGATGCAGATAGCATGTATCTTGATGTTCAGATAGATGGTAGAATATGGTTGGCTAGATTGCCAAAGGATGGTTCCAATACTGGTTCATGGACAACCCCAGTTACCATGCCTAGTGGCTCTGGAGTTTTTACCTATTCCGCGTCATCGTTTACTGATGCTTCGGCAACATTGACGACTGGGACAAATCCCGCATCGTCTACATTGACATGGACATATTCAGCAACAACCCTTCCTTCCAATTCAACAACTACCCCAACAGTTGCAAAGGGAGTGCTGTGAGTCTGTACAGAAATGCCAGAACTGGAGAATATCCCCGTTACGATGGTGATGTTGCATTATCGCCAGGTGAACCGTGGGAACTCGTAGAAGAAAACGAACCCATTAGTGAAGCAGAATACGGATTTCGTTGGGTTGAGGGACAATTGGAATTTGTTGACGGTCGCTGGATGCGCACTTGGCTGCAAGAAGCAATCTCCTTCGATGAGGAGCCTCTAGTAGAGGAAGAATAACAATGGCAGCATTGTATGATTCCTCCGCACTCTACGAGTCGGGGCTATTCAACTATGAAGGCATGCCACTCCGCACAGCGAGTGGCGTTGGAACAGGAACGCAGTCCTCTAGCGGCAATGCAGTAAAACTGCGCACCGCCACAGGAAGTGGCGCTGGCACAGAAACAGCATCAGGTCTACGTCTATTTGAAAAGACCGCATCTAGTTCTGGAACTGGAACATCAACAGCAGTTGGTGGCGTATCGCATCTTGAAACTGCGGCTGGTTCTGGTACGGGCAGTTCATCCGCTTCGCCGCTACGTACGGCAGTTGTTTCGGCAACTGGCAGCGGAACTGGAACACAGACATCTGAGGGGTTGCACACGGCACCGAGAACCGCTTCTGGTTCTGGTGCTGGCTCATCTTCAATTGTTTCTTTCAAGGGTCGTTCATCAGCCGCGACTGGCAGCGGCTCGTCATCGCAAACAGCCGATTGGGTGCGCCAAGTATTCAGGGGAGCGACGGGTTCTGGACTTGGTTCTGCATCGTCGCAGACGCTGCGAACCGTATTCAGACTGGCTGAAGATACCGCCACATCATCGTCTGAAGCAATCAGGGAGCGTATCACCTTCAGTGTGACTGCATCATCTGGTGCTGGCTCCACAGATGTCGCCTTGTGGAGAAATGCTGGCCGCACACTGAACGACACGATTGTTTTGCGTCAAGTAATTCAAGTTGGGTTCCCGCCCGAAATCAGGACGTATTTGCGCCGATAGTATGGAACTAAACGAACTGCTCAATGAGCGTGAGTGGCGGCTCTGCCGTGGTCAATCCGATTCCATCGATGACCTACTGGAGGGTTTCGCCTACTTCTGTGAGAACTACTGGAACATCAAGCACCCCGAACAGGGGCGCATTCTGTTTGAGTTGCGCGAAGCACAGTCGGAAACAATTCGTGCCTGGATGAGCAACCGCTACAGCGTTGTGCTCAAAGCACGTCAGATTGGATTCTCCACTTTGGCTGCAGCATACGCTTTCTGGCTGGCATTCTTCTGGCCCGATAGGTTCATTGTCATGCTTTCGCGCACAGAGCGCGAAGCAGCAAAGTTGCTGCAGAAATCAAAGTACGGCTACAAGTTCCTGCCTTCCTGGATGCGCCAGCGTGGGCCGCAGTTGACGTCAGACAACCAGTTGAAGATGACATTTGCCAACGAGTCTGCCATTGAGTCGCTACCATCTGGCAATGACCCCGCTCGTGGTGAGTCCGTATATCTGGTCATTGTGGACGAGATGGCCTTCTTGCCCAACAGTGAGGAAGCATGGGCTTCTATCGAACCCATTGCTGACGTTGGTGGTCGCGTTATCTGCCTGAGTACCGCCAATGGTTCGGGCAACTTCTTCCATCATCTGTGGGTTGGTTCACAAACTGGTACCAACAACTTCAAGGGCATCTTCTGGCCGTGGTCGGCTGGCGACCGCAACGACGACTGGTACGAATCCAAAGAACGCTCCATGCCTTCATGGCAGTTGCACCAGGAATACCCCCGCAACCCAGAAGAAGCATTCATCAAGTCTGGCAACCCAGTCTTTGATGTGGATGCCCTCAGAGAACTGGAGACCGTCGCCCCACGTCGCGGCTATGTCCACGTACTATCACGAAAGAACCTGGAGTTTAGGCAGACTCCCGATGGGGAGTTCTGCATCTGGGAAGAACCCCGCCCCGATGGGGTATATGTGATTGGCGCTGACGTAGCCGAGGGTCTAGCCCACGGCGACTATAGTTCTGCCCACATTATCGAGGCGCACGACCTGCGGGTCGTCGCCCATTGGCACGGACACATTGAACCAGACCTATTTGGTGACCTACTGGCGGAGTTGGGATATTGGTATAACGGCGCCCTGCTAGGCGTGGAAAATAACAACCACGGTCTGACTACCTTGAAGGCTATTCAGCGGTACGGCTATAAGAATATTTACCGAACTCGTCGCCTTCAGCAGCGAAATCCCGAAGCAACCGAGATTCTGGGCTGGCGCACAACCGTGGCGACCAAACCTCTGGCCATTGACGAACTGGCAGCCGCTATCCGTGACTACGAAATCACTATTGAGGATGAGCGCACTATCCAGGAACTCATCACTTTCGTCCGCAATGCCAACGGCAGGATGAACGGCTCGCCCCATGACGACAGGGTGATGTCCCTCGCTATCTGTTGGCAGATGCTCAAGTACGTTTGGCTGCCCGAATACAGGGCGGAGGTTGCCGCCCCCAAATACAGCCTCAATTGGTTCGAGAAATTCTTGATTTCGGAGGAAGAACCGTTCAAACGTGTCCCACTTGGGGCGCATAACACCCGTTCCCGTGGGTAACGAAAGGGTTTATCTGTGATGGGCGCTATCAACTGTACCGAATGTGGCAATATCTTCTCCTTTGAGGTGCTTCCGCGCCGTGGCGCGGTGTGCTTCAAGTGTCATATCCAGGGTGTTCGCCTGGGATTCACTCATGGTAAGGAAGATTTCCATGGTCCGACCATTGTGGAGCGTCAGCGCCAGCAGGAACAGCAGGCCGCAGATGCTGGAATCAAGGCCGAGCGCGTCGGGAATCGTTGGGTGTAATGCTATGTGGTGGGTCCCTATCATAGTTGCTGTCATTGGCGGTCCGCTGATGTGGGGTCTTCACCGATTCGATAAGAGAAACACCGAGCAGCACGGAGAGAATCTCAAAGTTCTGAACAGAATTGAGCGGAAAGTCGACCACATCGATACCCGTCTTGATGACCACATTGACTATCACCTCAAGGAGGGGTTGTGAGTTACAAGGAAGCATTTCAGCGAGCGGTTGCCACCTTCATTGCGGGGGCTACGGCTTCGCCGTTGACCACCGCAGTCTTTGACATCTCGTTCTTCAAGGCCGCAGGCATTGCTGGCCTGATTGCCGTATGGAACTGGCTGGGTCGTTCAGCCCAGGTTTGGAATAGCGAAGATGCCCAGACTCTCTAATAGCGAAATTCTCGCCCGCTACAAGCAGCACATCTACAAGTCGAAGCGTTGGCGGCGCGAAGAAGGATACGACGACACATGGCGTCGCCTAGTTGACCTGTACCGTGGACGACACTACGAGTTTGCCACGGACGAAGATAGGCTGCTCATCAATGCTGCCTTTGCTACTGTCAACGTCATTAGTCCTAGCGTTTCGGTGAACTACCCGAAGATTGCGGTCAATGCCCGCAGCCCCCAGGATTCTCCTCGCGCTATCATTACCGAAGCAGTTGTGAACTACTGGTGGAAGCACTATAAGGTGAAGCCCCAGTTCCGCCGTGCCGTAAAAGACTTTCTTGTTGTTGGCCATGCGTGGCTGAAGG
>Ga0208784_1000023_pt1 | contig 65833 bp, 78 predicted proteins | sample DEB19_08_DNA_FD_184531 | JGI IMG/M metagenome (GOLD analysis project Ga0208784, IMG submission 184531) | Aqueous microbial communities from the Delaware River and Bay under freshwater to marine salinity gradient to study organic matter... | ecosystem: Environmental > Aquatic > Marine > Coastal ... | reverse complement strand
TGAAACGCATAAAGGAAAACCAAAATCGGAAGAACATAAGCAGAAATTAAGGGAATCAAATTTAGGCAAAAAACATAGTGAAGAGTCTAAAAAGAAAATGAGTGAAGCAATGAAAGGAAATCAAAATAAAAAAAGGAAAACTTGACTTTTTCTTTTTGTGGTACTATGATATGTAAGTAAACACCATTATTAAAATGAAAGATTTTGATTATCGTCAATACTCATTATCAAAATTAAATGAATGGATGCACGATGCACTCTCCTGTAGTGAAGCAACACCACAGGAGATTTATGATGTTATTAAAGATGTAGTAAGTGAGAACTACTACACTTACAAGAATGAAACTGAAAAGTGTTATGAACTTCTTGCATTGCTGAATGGTAATGGTATCGGTCACATTCAAGCATATGATGATTATGTTACCGACCCTAAAGGAAATCAAGTAAAGGTTTGTGATAAAGATGACCCATCACCAGAATGTCAAGGTGCTTGGAATGATTTTTGGGAAGATGTAAATAAGTGGGCTGAAACTGATAAAGTAGTAAAGTGGCAACTTCCTGTAGAGGTTGATGGACTGTCTGGAGAGTGTTATGTCAACTTTCCCGATGATTTGTTAGAAGCAGCAAATCTTAAAGAAGGAGATATGGTAGAGTGGATTTCTCAAGCGGATAATAGTTACATTTTGCGTAAAGTAATAAATAAAGATACCTGACTTGTTAGCACTTATCAGGTGGAAAAGGTGTCTTCGGGCACCTTTTCTTATATAAATAGTATTGCTAACAAGTTAGAGTAGAACTATGGAACTTAAAGAGTATTATTATGTCTATTATTCCTATGAGGAATATGGTAGAGGATATTTCGGTAGTAGAACCTGTAAATGTCTTCCGGAAGAAGATGTAAAGTATTTTGGTTCTTTTAGTGATAAAAGTTTCAAACCAACGAAGAAGATAATTTTGAAAAGTGATTATGCTACAAGAAAGGAATCGGTAATAGATGAAATCATACTTCATAATTATTTTGAAGTTGATATAAATCCACATTTTGCAAATAAATCAAAACAAACTTCTGTAAAATTTTATTATGGTTGTAAAGAACATTCTAAAAAAATAGGAAATGATAATGCAAAATTAAAAAGAGGTTTTTGTGGATTATCAAAGGAAAAAAGAATTGAAATTGGTAGAAAAAATGGATTAAAAAATAAAAAGAACAAAACTGGATTTTGTGGAATGACTGCAGAAAAAAGAAGTAAACTTGGTAGAAAAAATGCACTAAAAAATAAAGAAAATAATATAGGTATATTTAAAATGATGAGTGAAGAATTGTCTAAATGTGGTTCTAAAGGTGGAACAAAAACCTGCTCACAAAAATGGAAATGTTTAGTTACTGGACATATATCAAATCCTGGAGGGTTGTCTAGGTATCAAAAGAGTAAAGGTATTGACAACTTGCAGAGAGTTAGGATAGAATAAGTAAAATAAAAGGAAAAATAAATCTTAATGGCACTTTCGCATCAAACATTAGAGCACCTACTTGAGGCAGAAAGTCATCTGCGAGCAGCAATCAAGTCTGCATCTGTGAATGAAAAACCTTTGGTTGTTAAACAACTCTCACAACTTCTGCTTGATATGGAACAATGCAAGAAGATTGAGGAGATTATGGATATGCTGGACAGCCGTAAACCAGGAAGCAAAGGTAACTTTGGTTGGTCTTTTGATGTAGATTAAGTTTTGTTACAACACCCTGAAGACATTCTTAAGGAACAGCACTTCTCTCTTAAATAATGTTAGGATTTAAAGATATATGGGAGCAAAATGATGACTTATTCAGCAAGAGAGCGACAAGAACTTACTGACGAGGAGTGGCGAGAACTTGATGCTCTTCGAAAGGCAATTAACGATAGTCCAGCATCAGTTCATCCAGAAAAGCAAGAGAGGTTTACTGAATTGTTTGTTAGGTCTCTATCTTATGTTGGAAGCAATACCTAAATAAAAATGCCTGAGTTGGTGGTTCTTTTCAGGTTGGGATAAAGCACCTTTTTTAATGTATAATATGATTAGAAAACTATAGTTTATGAGATATACTTCCACAAGTTTATATCGCTATGCTGGCGGTAAAAACAAAATGAAAGATGAGATTGTAAAGATCATAAGAGAAGTTTGCCCAAACTTAACTCATATGATGTCTCCATTTATGGGTGGTGGATGTATTGAAATCTTCTTAGCATCTCAGGGTGTGAAAGTTCAAGCATATGATTTGTTTCAACCACTTGCTGATTTCTGGGAAACCTTAACAACTGAAGGTGGTAAAAGGATTGGTGAAGAGGTAGCAAAGCATTATCCTTTGAAAGATAGAGAACACTACAAATCATTTCTTCCTCTTCTAGAGAGTGATGATAAGTTTACTAGAGCGTGGGCATTTTATATTTGTATTAAAGGTGCTTTTAGTGGAGACCTAGGACATACTTCTGAAGCATCAAGAAAAAACCTAAATCTTGCTGGTATTCATAGATTGATTGGATTTTATAATCCAAATCTCTCATTTTCTTTTGGAGATTGTTTTGAGACAATTCCCAAACATAAGAATGACTTTATCTATTTGGATCCACCATATTATAAAACGACATCATATTATTATGGTATTGATGGAAGCACTCACGAAGGATTTAATCACGATAAACTTGCCGAAGTATTGAAACAACATAAAGGTGGATTTGTGATGTCTTATGACAATACTGATTATCTCAAAGAACTTTATAAAGATTGGACGGAGTTTAGATATTTGGAGTTTGATTATCAGATGGCGGGTGATGTAAGTCGTAGAGGTAAAAAGACAGAACTGATTATTATTAAGTATCCAGAAGTCAAGGTTGAATCTAATGTAAATGCTCTGGAGAGTTTATTGTATTGAGATAAATAATGATGCTTAATCGTGGTTGTTTAAGCGGAAAGGGGTCTTTATGACCTCTTTCTTGTATAAATAAATATAACCACGATTAAAGCAGATGGAATACTACACTTACGCATATTTGCGTGAAGATGGAACACCTTATTATATTGGTAAGGGGAAAGGTAATAGGGCATATGCTAAACACCGAAGAAAGAAAAATCTTAGTGTTCCTCCAAAAGAAAGAATACTCATACTAAAACAAAACCTAACCGAAGAAGAAGCATTTAAACACGAAATCTATATGATTACTGTTTTTGGTAGAAAAGATTTAGGAACTGGGGTTTTAAGAAATCTTACAAATGGTGGCGATGGAGCATCTGGTGTTATTCCTTGGAATACTGGGAAAAAACTTTCAAAAAAACATTGTGAAAAGTTATCTGCTGCTGGTAAAGGAAGAAAAAAGAGTGAAGATCATAAAAGAAAAATTGGGAAGGCAAATAAAGGGCATATTGGTTGGAATAAAGGTGGAACTATACCAGAACATCAAAAAGAAATAAATCGTCAAATGATGAAAGAAAGATATAAAAATGGATTAGATGTAAGTGGTGCTAATAATCCAAGAGCAAAAACTTGGAAAATAACTTATGAAAATGGTAGAGTTGAAATTGTAAAAGCACTTCAACCTTGGAGAATAAAAAATGGATATAATAAACTTGGATTGAGAAAACTTCAACTCAAAGAATGGAAAAGATATAAAGACCTTGTGGCAGTTGAAGAAGTGGCACAGGAGACCTTGTAGGACGCCCTGGATGCCGTATAATAACAAGGTATTCAACAAAACACCTTAAATGTCTACAAGAGGCCGAGTGGGTTTGGAACTTTCTGATGGAAGTATCCTCAGCATTTATAGCCATTACGATAACTATCCTGAGTGGGCAGGTCGTATTCTTCGCACTCACTACAACACCCGTGAGAAAGTTGAGGCACTTGTGGATGGTGGGGATGTAAGTTGCCTCTGGACTGATGATGGATTTTACACTTCAGAAGGTAAAACTCAACGTGGTTATTATGGTCCGCTTCATTATAGAGAAAGGGGCGAAGATTGTCCTCCTCGCCTTGATAAAAACATTGGTGAATACCTTTGTGATGGGGAAGAGTATGCCTATCTCTTCCGCAACGGTGAGTGGGTGTGCTACAATATGAATCAGTTTGATGATTCCAAACTCCCCGAAATCGTTGAAATCCCCTCTGCTGCTCTTCACGTTTGATTATGAAACCAAAGTATCTTGCTGCTGGACTGATTGCTTTCTCTGCTGTGATTGGATGGAATGTATTTCTAGTCCAGCGTGATGATGCAATGTATAAAGAATACTATCGTCGTCAAGCAATGGAGAACATTAAGAAACCAGTTAGCAGTCAGATACGATGAGTTTATCACTTGCAATCGCAATCTATCTTGCTTTGGTTGCTACCGTGTCCAGTATTATGCTATACTATTTCAAGGTGATGAGACCTAAAGATGAAGAACGAATTAAGTATAGAGGAGAAGAAAGTCATTTTTAATGCCGTAAGGTATTGGCAAATGCACCGAACTTCACTCAATGGTAAAGAATATCAAATCTGTGATAATATTCTCAATCACTGGTTTGATGATGTCTATACTCAACAAAAGGAGCAAGCAACTTGATTGACTATAACAAAGACCGCAAAGACCTTCAGATTGATAGGGAAGCGGAGGACTTCTGTTCTTATATTGAAGAACTTGCTTCCAAATATGAAGTGACCTGTGATTATATTCTTGAGGAGTTTCTTCTAGATTAAAAAATAATAACTAAATACTAATGCCTGAGTTGACTGACATCTCTACAGGTGGAGAAGGGGCAGAAATGCTCCTTTTCTTGTATAAATACTTAAGTCAGTCAACTAAAGAGCAGTTATGTCTAATCAAGGCAAGATTTATTGTGCTCACTGGACAGTTTGAGAACTGCACACTTGACTTTTGGAAGAAAAGTTCTTATGATGTATTTGTTAAACAGATAAAGTGAATGACTAACAAATTTCTCTATTTGGTGAATTTCTGGCCGAAGTTTCCAACCAGTGAATATGGTGGACTTCTTGCAGTTGTTGGTAAAGATGATAATGAGGTTCACGACATTCTTTTGGAGTGGAGGGAGGATTACCTTGATAATTATGATAGTTTGATTATGCAATCTGTAGTAGACGCGCAGAAGTTTGCTCTTGTAGATGAAGAACAATCCCGTATTGTTGAAAGTTTCACAACCTGATGATTGGATCTGAAATGAACCGACTTGCTTTTGATCTGAAGCAACAGTATCAAGACCGCATCGGACAACTACAACAAAAGATTACAGAACAGCAGAAGGAGATCCTGAAACTCCAAGAACAGATTAAACTACTCTCATACGACAAATACTACGATTGTTGATGAAACTCTCCACTAAACTCATTCCACAGTTCAAACACAAAGCACCAGATGGAATGTATTATGAAGTTGAAGAGTTCAAACGTAATGTTTTTAGAATCTTGATTTGCTATGAACGGGAGTTTGATTACAATTTAGGTAAACCAGTAAAATGTGTGTGGGGTTTTTATGATTATAAAAAATGTAAGTTTTATAGTCCTGTAAATAGTTCTACAGTCGGTAAAGTTGTAGATTTCAAGAATACCAGGAACTATACAGCAATGTCACTTAATCTCAACCCTCTAGAAGCAGCATTTTTATGATTTTCTCTGAAGGAACAGTAGTCTATTATAAAGGAATGTATGGTGTGATTGATTTTGTATGTGACCAGTATGTTGTTATACAACTTCCAGCACATCCTAATCGTAACTCTCCAAGACTTCTAGTTTTCAGAGAAAACTATAAACAAATTTCAATTCAAAAAGAATCAACAAAATGAAAAAGAAAACGATGTGGCGGTGGTGGGCAAAAGCAATCGGGGAAAAAGCAAGTAAATGTGATAAAGAATCTGATAAGATTGCTCTTATCCGAACTTTTATCTTTGCGACCTATTTGATTACTAATGGATTCATTATTGCTGGTGTAGTACGTCATTGGGATGATAAAACTAATGTAAATGTTGAAGTTATAATGGATAATCCTAAACCAGTAATTAGTAGGACAAAATATAATCGCACTGGTGAGTTTGAATAACATAAATACCTAAAAACAATAAGAAATGAAAACCTTTAATCAGTTTTTAGGTGAAGCAACGTCTGCTCAACAAGCATTTTATAATGATGTAAAAGCAAGATTCAAAAAAGCAGGTGCAAGTGATGTTGAGGCAGATTTGGGAGCATCACAAGCAGCATTAGAAACTGGATGGGGTAAGTCTCCTAGTGGAAAAAATAACTATTTTGGTCAAAAAGCAAGTAGTAAAGAAGCAGGATCAACCAAAGGAACTTGGGAAGTTCAAGGTGGAAGAAGTGTAACAACCTCTGCAAGATTTAAAGACTATGACAGTCTTGATTCCAGTATCAAGGACAGAATGAATAAGTGGAGTTATAAAACTAGAGGTGCTAAAGATGTAGAAGATGCTACAAGAAGACTTCAGTTACCTGGAGGAGCAAAAATACCTGGATCAAAGGAAAGAAGTCACGGAGCATATGCAACTGACCCTGATTATGTGACTAAGGTATCAAGTATTGCAAGAAAATATGGATCTGGTGCTGCTGCTGGCGCCGCTACAGTTGCTGCAAAACCAGCACCAAAAACAGGAACTCAAGGATCATTAGATACTCCATCACCCACTAGAGTTCTTGCAAAATTAAAAGGAAAAACTGGAGAGTTGGATAAGACAACTGGTAAGTTTTCACAGAGAGGTTGGTCACAACCTGAAGGTTCAAGATATAAATCTTTTGGAGGCAAGTAAATAAAATAACTCACCTCCAAAGTGTTCTAATATTGTAAGCACCCATTAAACAGATGGATCCTTTCAACGACAACTATCAAATCGAAGAGGAAAGTTACTTCAACTTTGTCGATGAAGATAACATCTTTATTGATGATGAGTTTGACGATCAATCCTTTAATGAATACCTGAACTCTACGCACGATTTCTAATTATGACTCCCGATCAATACACTTTCAGTGGTGATGCTGTTACCTTCCTTGGTTTGGTTGGTGTTGCTTCAACGCTTCTTATTGTTGTTACTGCTTTCCGCAGGTTCTTCAATAGTCCTTACAATGTTCGTGTGACACCTAAACAAGTGTCCACCGAATCTACCACTGAAACCGAAACTCCTGTATCCTGAATAAATGACTGAAACTGTGAACGTGCTGCCTCATCTGAACGAACTCAAAGAGATTTGGAGGAAGCAAGATTTTACCTTTACGAAACAGCAACAGGAGGAATATGATCTTTTGCTTGCTGCCCGTCGTGAACGTGTGAAATACTTTTACGACAACGATATGGTTTGTAAGATTAGCAAATCTGCTCAGGATAAACTGCGTGATGCTGCAGATAACTAAATACTAAAAAGAGTGTTTAGATAACAATGAAGACGTTTCGGGAGTTTATGTCTATTTGCGAAGCATCTGATGCTGATGCTGCCAAACAACTTGGATGGGGTGGTGGTGCGTCTATCACCCGCACAGGTGATGGTGGTAGAATAGGAAAAGAGCGCAAAAAGACTGCTCCTGAAGTTAGAAGAACAAGAGCAGTTGGTGGTGGTAAAACAGAACCAATCGCACCTTACAAAGAACGTAAAGATGTTGGTCAGCAGAGAGGATCTTCAGCACCAGCACCAGGAAGAGGTCAAGGTTCAACTGAGTTAAAAGCAGGAACTGCTGGAACTCAAGGTAGTGCTGCAATGTCTAGAAAAGAACTGCAACGTAAAGCATATCTTGAGCGTAAAGCAAGAGAAAGTGGTAAGGAACAACCCAAGACCGCATCACAAGCAATCTCTCAAGCAAAACCAACATCAGAAAAACCAGAAGCAAAATCCCGCAGAAAGTGGACGCATCCTGATGGTACTCCTATGACACGTCAGGAGAGAGATGCTGCTAGAAATAAAGAGAAAACAGCAACAGCACAAAAGACTAAGAAATCTGCCACGGAAATCCTTGCACAAATGCGTAAAGAATATGAAGCGGATGGTGGAAAGTGGAATAGTAAAGTTGCTGTTCAGATGAGAGCAAAAGCAAAAGCAGCAGCACAAGCATCTGAAAGTTGAGACCTATTAAAGTTACTCACCTCTAAAGTGTTTTAGTAGTATAAGCACACCCACATTATGGACCGAGTTGAAATCCAACGCAAACTTTATGATGCTCGCAATGAGTATCTGAAAGCAAAGAAATCTGTTGAGTTTTGGACTCGTGAGATTGCCTTTCTGAAAGAGTGTGAAGATAATCTGGACAAACCCACTGATTGGTTGTATAATGAAATGTTCGGTGATACTCCTATCGCTGAAGAAGTTTACGGAGGTTGATTATGGCAACTTGGAGAGCAGAGGTATTTGTCAACTCACAAGTTGGCAGGATTACAACTGAAGTAGAAGCAGCAACTATTAGTGGAGCAAAACAGCAGATTTACGCTAAACACGGTAATGTTCAGCAGATCACAAATCTAAGAGAAGTTCGCTCCAATGGTGGAGGTTCTTCATTCAGTTCTGGAGATTCTTCTGGACTTGTTTGGTTACTTGGGATTGGATTTGTTCTTTACTTATTGACAACTTACTGGTATATTGCTATTCCTGCCATCATTGTCATTGGTATTCTTGTTTTTATGGGAATGAAAGAGGATTAAAGTTACTCACCTCTAAACTGTTCTAATACTAGATAATGCAACCTATGAACATTCAACTTCGTCCTCATCAGGAGCGTGGCATTGTTGCGCTGCAGCAGCACAATAAAGGTCAAGTGATTATCCCGACTGGGGGTGGAAAAACTAACATTGCTATTTTTGATGCTCTGCGCGAGTTGCAATCAGAAACTCCGCAGACCATTGTTGTAGTCGCTCCGCTTATTCTGCTTGCAGAGCAACTCTCTGCTGAGTTTCTGGAGTTTATCACTAACGCTGAGGTTTTCCACATACATTCGGGGGAGACGCATCACCAAAGTTCTACTCGTCCGCGTGAGATTTACAACTGGGTTAATGCTAATGCCGATAATCACAAACTGATTGTAACCACCTACAACTCTCTGTCGCGTCTTCAAGTCGCAGAGATTGATGTGGATACGATCTACTTTGACGAAGCACATAACAGCGTTCAGCGTCACTTTTTCCCTGCTACAGAGCACTTCTCCGCTAACGCACGACGCTGTTATTTCTTCACTGCAACTCCGAAACATTCGCTTGCTGTGGGTAAACCAGGAATGAATGATTCTGCAGTCTACGGTCAAGTGATCTGCAAAGTTCCTGCTCCTGAGCTAGTTGAAGGTGGATACATTGTGCCCCCTAAAGTTATCGTCAAGCAACTGCCTATGGTAACTGGTAAGCAAACCAACTATGATCGGGACGCTGAGAATCTGCTGGAAACGATTGATGAGAACAGCGTCGGTAAGATTCTGATCTGCTCTAAGGCAACCAAGCAAATTGTTGCTCTGGTGTCTGAAACTGATTTCTGCTATCAACTAGAGAATCGCGGTTACTCTTGGATGTATATCACTGCCAAGACTGGTGCTGTGATTGATGGTCGCAAAGTGAACCGTGAGGTATTCTTTGACACCCTATCTGCCTGGGGTAAGGATAACGATAAGAAGTTCGTTGTTCTGCACCATAGCATCCTTGCTGAGGGTATCAACGTCAGCGGTCTGGAAGCGGTACTTTTCCTTCGCAATATGGACTTCATTGGTATCTCTCAGACCATCGGACGTTGCATCCGTCTGCATCACGATGATGCGAAAGGTATGCGCGATGGACGTATTGAACCTGGCAACCTCACTCAGTATAGCAAATCGTTCGGTCTGGTTTGTGTACCTGTCTATAACAAGGTTGGTATCAGCACCGCTCGCGCTGTGCAGTCGGTTGTTGATACGATTTTCCAGAAGGGAGAACCTGCAATCAGCGTGGTTCGCAGGTGAGTCTCACTGAGACCCCTGTATCCATCAGGGGTCAAAACCTGATTTTTCTGCAATTCTACTGCAAGGGTGTCATAGGTCATCCTCCGCAATCAAATCAACGATTTTTTCAAAAGTGTCACACAGGGGATTGACATCCCCACCCAAAGTTGTTAAACTACACTCATCAGTTCGGAACTCTTGTTCAAACGGACTGACAAAAAGCAAACCTTGCTATTTTCTTAATAATGACTCAAATTGTTCCTTTTTTCCAGTCTAATGTGACTTCTTGGGATGCTCTGTTGAGTAATCCTACGTTCAAATCTCTTGACATTCCGCAGTTTGAATGTGCTGAGTTTGAAAGCATTGAGATCCTCCAATGGAATAACCTTAACATTCAACAGCAAGCAAATGCTGCTCGCGCTGGTGGTGTCGATACCAACAACATTAACGGACTGATTGCAGAGTTTCAGAAAGGTTATCGTGTAACCGAACTCCCCCCAGTTGTGATGATCCTTCCTAACGGTGAGAAGGAAATGTGGGATGGATATAATCGTAGTAATGCTGCCTATGAACTTGGTATCAAAGATTATCCTTTTCTTGTTTACCGACTGAAAGAAAGTTGGGCAAATCGTTTGGAAGATGCCTATGATGTTGTCTCTCTGGGTGCAAACAATCACACTGTAGCAAAGCGACACACTCTCAACGATTTTGTCCTTCGCGGTGTGCAGTATTGCAAGCGAAATGGTAACTCTCTGTCTAAGAAAGAAATTGAAAATTGGGTGGGTAGTATCAACCATTCATTCACTCCCAAGCAAGTAGAAGACATCACGAATAAGATCTATCAGCAGACAACAATCGCAGTCAACATTCTTCCTTTTGTTCATCCCAAGAACGCACAATCAAAAGTTAGTGAGATTGTTGATACCAGTTCTTCTACTAATCCTGTTGTAATTTGTGCAAAAGATAGGACTTACATTGAGCGTGGTTTTCTTCAGATTATGAAGAACTTTGTTGAGCGTGACATTGACGTTACTGATGTAGTTACCTACACCAAAGGGTGTGAAACTGCAGAAGAAGTTGCCGCACAACGTCAGTATGCCATTCAATATCTTGAGGAACTTGATAAACTTGTTCGTAAGTATGTCTCTAAGCGTATGGAAACTTGTTCTTCCTCTTACTCTATTGCTGGTGCCCTTCCTCAACTGATTGGTGTTGAAGATCCTCAATCTCTTGTTGAAATCAAATGATCGAAGGATTCACAATGTTTAGGGATGAATATGCTGTTATTCCTTATGGAAAACAGTATCTCATCATTCACAAAGGTCAGCAACTTGAGAAACTTTGTAAGACCGAAGCATCAGCACGAAAGTACATCACAGATCACAAAAAGGGTAAAAGTGTAGCACAACTTCCTGTGGATTAAAGTTACTCACCTCCAAAGTGTTCTAGTAGTGTAAGACGCATCTAATCTATGCCTCGCGCTCGCAAGCAAACCGCAAATGTTCCTGCTGTTGTTGCTGCTCCTGAAGTGAAAGTTCCTGAGGTTCTCATCACTCGCCAGCAATACATCGAAGACATTAAGGTTCGCTGGGCAATCCATCAATATGAAGTTAACAAACTTCGTGATGATCTGAGCAAAGTTACTCAAACTGTTGCTCCCTATGTGAAGAACGTGCTGGATTATCTTGATACTCGAGTATCAGCAAATCCGCGCTAAGTATGCCACTAACTGAAGTGGCACCTGGGGACTTTACAAGTTCCCTTTTTTTGTTTTATGGAAGGGGGGACGCCGAAAGTGTCCCTATAGTGTATAGAAAGGTATTCAACGTGTTTGTTTCTATTTTTGAGGATGGATCTCTCCAAGATTACATCAATCAAAATGCACAAGATCCTTGGATTGGTACACCTTTCCAAGGTTATGTGTTTATGTCTCCCAAACAGAAAGGTGAGTTTGGTGAGCGTTTCGTCTCTAAGTTCTTTGAGAATGTGTTGCTGTGTGATGTAAAACGTGCCAAAACATCTACAGCAGGGCACGATCGTGTGATTGATAACATTCGCACCGAAATTAAGTTCTCTCTTGCTACCCGTGACAAAAAAGGTGGCACAAAGAAAGATCAGTTTATCATCAATCACGTTTCTAAAGATAAAGATTGGGAACGTCTTGTGTTTTTTGGCATCAATCAGGATGAGAAAGATTGTCGTCTGTTTTGGTTTAGTAAGGACGATTTTCTCAATCATCTTGAGACGGAAGATTGTCTGTTTGCACCACAACAAGGTGGCAAATCTATCGGCAATGATGATTACATTTGCACAAAAGTTGATCGTCTGGTAGAATGTTCCTTTGTAAAGAACATAACCGAATGGTGAATCTATTTCACGGCGATTGTTTAGACATTCTACCAACACTTGCAGATGATTCTGTGGATCTGGTGTTGGTAGATTTGCCATACGGTACAACAGCGTGTAAATGGGATTCTATCATTCCTCTGGATAAACTGTGGGAGCAATACAATAGAATCTGTAAAGAAGATGGTGCAATGGTATTCACTGCAGCACAACCATTCACAACTATACTTGCAGCATCAAATCTTGAGAACTTTCGTTATGAATGGATCTGGGAAAAACCTCAGGGGACTAATCCTATGAACTCAAAAGTAATGCCTCTCAAGTCACACGAAAACATACTGGTCTTTTATAGAAAGAAACCTACATACAATCCTCAAATGTGGTACTCTACACCTTACAGTGGTTTCTCATCCGAAACCAGTAAGATTGGTGAGGTTTATGGTAGTGCAAAGAGCAAGCATCGGGATAATCCTGATGGATCAAGATACCCTAAGACAGTATTGCGATTCAAGCAAGAAAAGGGTCTGCATCCTACACAAAAACCTGTTGATTTGATGGAGTATCTAATTAAAACATACACTAACGAAGGTGATACTGTACTAGACAATACGATGGGATCAGGCACAACTGGTGTAGCGTGTGTGAACACTAATAGAAACTTTGTGGGTATTGAAATGGATGAGGAGTATTTTAAGATTGCACAAGATCGTATCAACAATCCTCTCATTTCTGCAATGAGTTAAAGTTACTCACCTTCAAAGTGTCCTAGTAGTATGAAGAACACTCACCTGCAACATCCTGAAGATTCTATTCTCACGGGCGATTTGTCTGTGCTGGATTGGTTTGTAACTCCTGGCAATCTGTCTGTCAAGATTGATGGTGCTCCTGCAGTAGTTTTTGGTATTAATCCTGCGACTGGTAACTTCTTCGTGGGGACCAAAAGTGTCTTCAATAAAGTTAAAATCAAAATCAACGAATCGCATCAGGATATTGACGCAAATCACGAAGGTAATGTAGCAAACATTCTTCACGCTTGCTTTGACTATCTGCCGCGTGTAAATGCTATCATTCAAGCAGACTTTATCGGGTTTGGTGGTAGTGATGAGTACAAACCAAATACTATCACTTACAAGTTTCCTGATGTAGTTACTGAGGAGATTATTCTTGCTCCTCATACTGTCTACATCGCAGAGAATGATTTGCGTGATGCAGTAGCGTATCCGATGAAGTTTAGTATCACCGATACACCTTACTGCAAGTTTGTGAAACCTGATGCTTATATCGTCCATCAGCAAGAATACTTCGCTGATGTAAAAGAAGTTTGTGCATTTGCGCGTCAAATGTCTACGATGTGTGAGTTTGTTTCTAACAAAGAAGCAGCAAAGATTACCAAGAAACTGAATGATTTTATTCGTGCAGGTGAGCAGATTACTGTAGATAATGTGAATGACTTTGATTGTGACCCTAACCTCATTCGTTTGTGGTCTCTTGTGAAGTCTATCAAAGACGATTGCCTGTTTCTTTGTCGTAATGATGGTCCTGCTGCTTATATCGGATACAATCGTATTGATGCAGAAGGTTACTGCTTATCTAACAAGTTTGGTTGCTATAAGTTGGTGAATAGAGAAGTTTTTTCCCACGCTAACTTTAACTCTGGACGCTTTCAGAAAGTATAGAAAAGTAATCTCTATGTATTGCGTTATATGATGCCGTACACCATTCTAGATTGGAAATACTATTATCTTTTGTATTTTTATTTTTATGATTGATTTGTGGTAGATTATATGGATTAGGCAAATAAGTTTCTGCAACTAATCTATGGACTTTCCAGTTCTTTTTAGAACCTTTTAAGTTAAGGATTAAGTACCCCTTTTTATTGTCCCAAGATTTCAGTTCTCTCATCTTATTTGTATCTATTACATAGTAAAAACTATTACCAAATCCTGGATTTGCTTTTCTTTGCCAGGCACTAAAAATCTTACCATCTTTCGTGATAAAGTAACCCTTATGGGTAGGATGTTCTTTCATCTGCTCTGTTTGTGTGGTTTTATTATTTATGAGGGGAAATCCTAAAATCTCCCCTACCTGAGAAGTTACCACACAAACCAGGCAAAGTATTTATCTTGCCAAAACTTGGTGAATTAAAGTTACTCACCTCCAAAGTGTCCTAGTAGTATGAGCACAACTGAAATGACTACAACTACCTTCGTTGAATACTCTGCCGCTGCTGAAGCACGGCAAGATATTGCAACTGCAGTTCTGGGTCACACTTACGCTCTGTGTGAGGCACTTCGACAGAACTTTATTGATTATTCTATCCGTTCTCACAAACATTCTGTTGAGAAAGGTGATAATGCTCACTATCACATCGCTTGCATTGATAAACTTCGCAAGGGTATTTGTGATTATGAGTTCTACCCTGAGACTGGTAGAAAGTATCACAAAGTTATTATGAACGCTAATGGATCGCGGAGTGTGCATTGCTTCATTGACAAAAAGACTGGTGAAGTGTATAAGTCTGCATCATGGAAAGCACCTGCGAAAGGTGTTCGTTATGACCTGCGATTGATTAAAGATCGTGAATGGTTGCTGGCAAATGCTGACTGGTCTGGTGGTTATTTGTACGCTCGTTGATTGAAAGGGGGGACGCTGAAAGTGTCCCTATAGTATGAACACTCCAAACTGGAAACACAACTCTGGTAAGTGTAAACGAACCAAGGGTATGTGTAAGGGTAAAATCAAATCCCGCAAGCAATCTCTTCAATCACTCAAACTGAAACTGAAATGACCCTTCCTAACTACAACGCAATTTCTTTTCACTCTGAAGAGGAACATCAGGCAGCACTTTATGATGCTTGTTTGCTGATTGTGAATACTTACAACCAAACAGATATGCTGGATGGTTATGATAATGACGGTGTAACTTCCTATGATTTTATGAAGTTTGCCCGTCGTATTATCAACAATCTCTCTACCAAATGAAATGACTGTACCAAATCTCACAAGTCAACACATAGATTTTAATGAATGGTTGAAAGAATGTCCTGTTGAATGGTTCAAGAGTACAAAACAAAGTGTAAATGGTTCTGCAACTTATGAGTTCTTTTTTGATGCTGTGACTGAGGAAGAATGACCTACTCAAATCTCTCTAAGATTAAACCTAAACTTCGCACACAAGGTAGGGTTTCGGGCAACTTCGGCCGCAACAAAGTTTCTGTAGGTTCTACACTCAACGACATTGGAATGAGCACCAAAGAGAGTATCAAATGTGCTACACAAGATGAGTATCTTAATCGTCTGTACTTTGCTTTTGACAATAGCACAGATGATAAACTGCGTCGCTTCATTTATTCGGAGATTCGCAAAATCCACGTCCAAAGAGGAACTTGGTGACAAGCAATTAAAGTTACTCACCTCCAAAGTGTCCTAGTAGTATGAGCAAAACAATCGTTTCCGAAATCTACTCCTACCACACCGATTGGAAGGAAGGCAAAGTCAACCAGATGTGGATTGAGCAGTCTGGTGATGAGTACAAAGGTTATTCCTACGTCGCCGTTGCACACAATCCCCGCAATGGTAAGACGATGGAGATGTCCAACCCTCGCACTTCCTACGCTGAAACTCTACAATGGGTTCGCGGTTGGTGTGGAACTTTCTGCACACTTCCTGCCTGATTATGAAAAAAACCAACTCCAACTCTTCCTGGATTGATGAACTGATTAAATGGGAAAATGCTCATCCTGAGTATAAACCATTTAAGGAGGATGAAGACTCTCAACGCCGACAAAACCAGAAAGAAACTTATTGATTATGACTACCAAAACTTGGGTTGTTAAACTTGAGATTGTGATTGATGAGAATAGTCATCCTCGCAAGTTTATCCCTGATGCTATTGCTGAATGTCTAAATCTTGATGAAGGTGAAGACATTATTGATTACAACTTTGTGTGTCTTGACTGATGAAAAACTATCGCGTGATGGTTGAAACTAACGATGGATGTGTGACCGTTTGGTATGAGAAATCCGATGCAAAGACTGCGGACAAACTGATACTCAATCGCGTCTATAATCAACTCTGCGGTCTCAACATTAAAGAAATCTCTGTTATTCCTTCTGTATGAAATTCGAAGTTAAACTCTATCAAGGCGGCAAAGTCTTCACTGAGGAAGTGTATGCTAACTCACCCAAAGATGCGCGTGAAACTGCACTCGTAAGGAACCCAACTTGTAAGGTAGTTGGAGTGAACGCAAAGTTCAACTAATTAAAGTTACTCACCTCCAAAGTGTTCTAGTAGTATGACTAACACTTTCACCGTTCGTTTCTGGTCTGAATCTCTTGATTCTCCAGAATACATTGGACCTTTTTACTCTGAAGATGATGCCCAAGATTATTGCGATGCCCGCAACAGTTCTTTATCACTGAGCGGTATTCCTTCCTGGGTTGCAAACTACTCTATCGTTGACTGATTATGCTGTTCCAAGTTACTGAAATCAAGTTTGATTTCACCACTGATGATGGTGAGTATGAACTTCAACCATCCAAACAAGAACAAATCATTGATGAAACCATTGGTCAAATCTGGGAAGCAGATGATGAGGATGATCTAGTTGAAGAGATTACCTGTGCAACAGGTTGGTGCATCAAATCCATTGATTATCGTTACATTCTGAAATGAGAATTGTTCTTCTCTTCGCTACACTTTTCGTTGGTATTCAGTTCGGTGCTAATGCTATCGCAACCGTGAATGAGTATCAAGAACAACGCGCAGAACAATTCTGTAACATTGATCCTAATTTCTGCAAATGATCCGCAGAAGTTTAACACTCAAATCACCGTGTAAAGTGAAAACAATTCTCCTGATTTTCACCGTTGCGTTTCTACTTTCACCAGCAGTTCGCAACGTAACATCCAACACATTGCACACTGCTGCTGATATTATTTCACCTCAATGATTGAAACTGATTTCTTCATTCTCACCTCTGAACAGTATCACCAAACTCTTCAAGATGCTGCAATCAAAGGTGTATCTGTAGATTACTATTTGCTGGAGTTCACAGATGTTTTTGGTACAGATGTTGTGTATAATGGAGAAGAATGGGTTGAGGTTGATTGAATAAATAATAGTGCTTATGTGTCGCAACTAAGCAAAGAGATTGGGGGCAGAAATGCCCCCTTTCTTGCATAAATACTGATGCGGCACATAAAGTAGAATGAATAACAAGTTTTACACTTACGCATATCTGCGTGAAGATGGAACTCCCTATTACATTGGAAAGGGAGAAGGTAGGAGAGCATATTGCAAACAGAACAGGAGTTGTCCTGTTCCAAAAGATAGAAAACGTATCATTTTCCTCAAGAAAAATATAGATGAAGAAGAGGCATTGATGTAAGTTTAAGAGAGAAAGTTTCAATGAATTAAAGTTACTCACCTTCAAAGTGTCCTAGTAGTATGACACATTACAATCCCTACGTTCAAAACCTCATTGAAATGGGTTACGATGAGCAAGACTGCCGCAATGTTGCTGCAGTTGGTGAAACAAACGTAACCTATCCGCGTACCATTCACGGTCGCACATTTGCTACCGAAACTGAATACAAAAAAGCACTCGCTGACTTTATCAACGGAATGTGATTTTCCAAGATATTAAAGTCACAAACTCAAACCACAATTCTTAACACAAATGCCTGTCACTCTCACTAACAACTATAAAGAAATCTTCAACGAAGAAATTGTCAATAAGATTGATGAGTTCGTGGAGGATAACTATGCTCTGGAGGATATTCTAGAGTTCATTGATGCAAACTCTGAAGAGGATTTTCTTAACTATTACGAAGAATATGTGACGCAAGGTGAGAATCTTGGTTATGATGTTGTTGATGCGTTCGTTGAAGAGTTTGGTCTTTCTGATGTAGAGAACGCAGAGAACGCATACGTTGGAGAGTATCGTTCAGAAGCAGAGTTTGCAGAGGAATATACATCTGAACAGTACGATATTCCTTCATTTGTTGTGATTGATTGGCAAGAAACTTTTGAGCAAAATCTACGCTATGATTTCACATTTGTGAATGGTTATGTGTTTCGAACTTACTACTGATTAAAGTTACTCACCTTCAAAGTGTTCTAGTAGTATGAACACACACGACCTCTTCGACAGCATTGCTCTCACTGAGCAACTTGCACTTGAAAACTATCAACAACGTAACAGTGTTGTTGATTGCCGTTTCGATGGAGTTTGTAATCACTACTTTCCAAAGTATGATTGGAATGGTAAGCGTGACGGTGAGATTTGCCTCACGTGTAAAGTTTCCAAGACTGTAAAAGGACAACTCCGTTATACTTTCCAGATTGACGGTAAGCGTATCGCAGAGAAAAACATCTGGACTAAGTTTAACTCTCTCGGTGCATTTCGTATCTGATTTCCCTCACAAACTGTAACACAAATGACTCACACTACTATCACTCTCAATCAATTTCACAATCTTCTGGCAGATTCCTATGCTGTAAGTGTCAATGATATCCTCTATTTTGTAGGGTATGATACAGACGACAATCCCTACATTTCAGACAATGATGGGCATGATTATGTTGACCTCTCCACTGTAGATGGTGACATTGAAGTTCACCCTAACTATGTGTTCTTTCATGTGAACGGTGAACCTCTTCAGATGGTTTTTCTCAACATTAAATCACTTAATTTCTGAACTGAAATGACTCTCACTCCCGATCAAATCAATATGAAAGTCTATGCTGTAATTGGTGGATATAAGTATGAAGGTGAAGACTTCAACTCCCTGAAACTGTTTGATTGTAAATCCACTGCAGATGCTTACACGATCTATCTGCTGGAGAAGCTGGGTTATGATTACTTCAAGATGGAAGTTCGTGATGTGATCATGGAATCCAATCTCTGACCTGCCTGATTAAAGTTACTCACCTTCAAAGTGTCCTAGTAGTATCACCACTTACCCCAAACCACAATGCGTAAGATCGAAGCACAAATGAACCGCGCAATCAGCACCGAAACTGATTGGAAATCCGCAAACACTCAAGTCATTAACATTGAAGGTGTAAGTTTCGTCTATCTGTATAGCAATCTGATTGCAATGGTAGGTGATACTTGGTTGGAAATCTTTGATGGTGGAGTAAAATCAAATACCACCAAATCGCGTCTTAATGCTATTCTCTCAGAGCACGGAACTGGTGAGTCTGTTTATCAAAAGAACTTTCAGTGGTTTGTATCAACATCCAACGGTGATGTTCCTTTCAACAATGGTATCAAACTCAACTGAACTTAAATGATAATCATGGACGCTAATCTCAAACAACAACTCATCAGCAAACTCACCGAAGATAATCTAGAAGAGATTGCATCAGAACTCGCAGATTTAGCATACTGGTTTAACTAATTTCATACAAAGAGGAAGGGAGTTTGCCTCATCTACAATCAAAAGTGACTTCCGTAGAGTATAGATAATTCCAATAAAAAGGTGGTTGGGTGAACACGAGCGCGATTGGTAACCGCGCTCTTTTTTTATGTTTATTGATAGAACCAATAACAACCTTTCCAAGTGTATTTGTGTGGATGTTTGAGTGATTTATCACATCCACTTGCTCCACCAGTTCCTAAAACTCTCCCTGCTTCTCTTACACTTGAGAACGTATATTTGACTTGATTTGTAATCTTATCTACGCCATAGATTGCGTGACTTTTCTTTTTATTCTCTAACTTGATTATTCTGTGACCTTTAACTTTCCATCCGTGTTTGATATAACGACAAAGGTTTCCATTTGTGATATTTAATGCTTTCGCACATTCAGTTAAACTATCGTAAAACTTTTCTTCCAGAGTATCAACATTTATCGTTTTTACTTTGACACAACTATGCTTACCGTCACCTCTTATCTTAAAACCAACGCCGTTTCTTTTTATTGATTTTCTTATATTTTCAATGTGTTCTGGTGTCTTCTCAACCCCACTCATTGTAATGCTTACTCTATACTGACCGCCAGATCCTGAAGTTTGATTATATCCATTGATGTAAGAGTTGTATTCATTTATCCAGTAAGTTTCTCTGTCGTCAAGTATATCCGCAGAGCACTCTTCTATCACCCTAATCTTAAACTTATCTTCTCCATATTTGCGTAGAGATCTGTATAGTGGAGCATCATTCATTCTCCGCGCTTCATATAGATGTTCCTTCCACTTTTTGTTCAGTTCGTGTATAGTTTGACCTATGTAATATTTGCCAGTTTCTTTATTGAAAATGGCATAGATTATTCCTTGGTTCATTACTGATAAGACGTTCTAATAATATGTATAAATAGCACCTTTTTGATGATGGTTTGCTATACTAACTGATGGAAAAAATAATGTAAAATAAAAGGTGTATGAGATTGTTATATTGATCGTGGTATCTTTAATAAATGTGTGATCTTGTAGTCATCTAAGACAGCATAACATAAGGAACGCAATCCGTCAACCCCCAAGGTCACAAAATCCTCACAAGACCCTCCCAGAGTCCCCCGGAACCCACATAAATACTCCCCAGGTACTTGACACCTACTCCAAGACATTATAGAATGATTCCATAACTCAAAGGAGCGTACTTATGTCGGTTGCGTATCATCAAGCACAGAAGCAGCGTTATAGGATCACTCTGGAAATGAACGTTCTAGCAGACTTCGATCCACACCAAATAGACTGGGAGAAGTTATTCGAACTTGAGCCATCTGAGAAGTGTGAAGCATACGTTGAGGACCTCGATTGTCCCTCTAAGTGGTAAGAAACGCACTTTTAGTTTTGTCCCTTAATACATCAAAAACACTATAAATAAAAAGGTATTAAAGGACAAAATACCTATGAACTATTTTAGAGAAATCCTCATCGAAAAACTGGGTGGAAAGTGTGTAGAATGCGGTTGCACTGAAACATTAGAGTTCGACCATATTGACCCCTCCACAAAGTCATTCAACATTTCCGCAGGGTATCACAAACCCAAGGAAGTTTTGGAGGAAGAGTTATCAAAGTGCCAACTTTTATGTAACAAATGCCACATCGAAAAGAGTAGGAAAGATGCTAGGTTTCGTCCCAAGAATTGTGCTGGCGGGAGACCGAAGAATTACACTTTTCTGGGTACGACAGAGAGAATGCGCGTACCTTATGTGAAGCAAATGAGTGCTATCTTAAATGAGTTAAATCGTATCGCAGAGTTAGGTCACGATCCGACAGACTATCTGGATGAGTTTATAGAACGTCTGCAGACAGTAGAGTAGCACTAGTGTTCGACAATTAACGTTACTCACCTTGAAAGTGTCCTAGTAGTATGAGAAACACCTCCTCCTACACTTCCCCCTTCACTGGTAACGTCTATCAGTGCTTTCCTAACACTCTGTGGCGTCAATCGTGGGACGCTCAGGGTAATCGTATCAAGTCATGGTACACTGAGTTTCAATACTATTTGAACGACGAATTTGTGACCAAAACTCTCTCAAATGAAGAGAAGTATCTGGAGCAAACGTTTGGTGAGATTGAAGGATTTTATGCTCCTTGGTCTACATCTCCCCGCGACTGATAAGTAACACAAACTCCCTTCAATCCTTCTCAAAATGACACTCACTGAGTTCGCTTCAATGTCTACTCTGGATCTGATGATTGCTGAGGTTCAGGGTAAGGTTAAGGTCACACGGTTAGCATCTGCGAAACCCCGTAAGTCTGATCTGGTGATGACACAAACGAAGGGAAATCGTTGCCGCACAAATCGCTCCAGTGGTACCAACTTCGTTACCCAAGTCTGATCGATGTGTGAGTGATTAAAGTTACTCATCTCTAAAGTGTCCTAGTAGTATAAGACCAACCTACTTAAATTCTTCTCCAAATGACTACCACTTTCCAACGCAATGCTCTTGACGTTTCCTATAACGGTTGGGAGAATTATGAGACCTGGAATGTTGCACTCTGGATCCTCAATGATGAGGGTCTTTATGATATCGCTCGTGAGTGCGGTTCGTATCAAGACTTCGTTGAATCTATCCGTGATTTTATGACACAAACTCTTGACGGTGTAAGGTTTGATGATCCTGCTGTAAATGCGATCCAACTGAATAGCGATGTGTTCGACGACTTCTAAGTTATAGCAAGTGGAATGAGTGCGCCACTATAAAGGGTTGGAAATCTCCGACCGTTAAAGACACTCACAACACACACTGTTTCTTACACTTTTCTTCTTCATTATGACCAAGCAAGTTCTTGTTTCCCTGCTGGCACAAGGTAACACTGGCACTGAGATTCTTTCCATTCTTGATGCACTCACCTCTGACGATGTTTCGGAGGGTTATGGTAGCGAACCCACTGCAGATGTGATTGATTTCTGATACTAACTGTGGGTGCTCTGGTTGACACTGGAGCGCCCTTATGTTATGATCGTGAGGACAGTCGTAGAGCAGTTAAATCGCGCCGATTTGTTATAGCGTCGCGCGGCGTTGTCCCGATATATAAAAATCGATCACTACCCTAACCTACAGAGGTGACAAATCGACCGATAAATATCAATCTCATAAAAAATTTCCGGAGGTAAAAAACGTTCACAAGATGGATTCATAAGAACGGTAAGTCGCGCCCAGATAAACGCAGCTAGTGATGATATATAATGCGGTGACCAGATAAAAAATCCGGAAAAATTTTATGGAAAATTACGAAAAATTATATCACATATACGCAAAGGATCGGTGCATCTATCACAGTCTCCCAGAGAGTAAATTCTCTGAAATCTGGGAGATGTTACACAGAATGGTTGATTTGTTAGGTGCGAATATTTCAAAAGAAGATTTGAAGTATGAAGAAGTGACTGTCAATAAACACATAGTACAAAATGCATCATATTGACAAATACTAAATAGGACGATAAAATTGATCTGAAGGTTATTTTAACTTATGGCAAAAGGATTTACAGTTAAAGCAACAGCACCAAAAGTCTCAGGACCTGAGTGGGACTATGATGCGATTAAAGAAAGAATGAGGGGAAAATCAATTATCTTCTGCCTTCCTGGGCGTGGATGCTCTTTTATTTTCCTCAAAGCATTTGTACAACTCTGTTTTGATATGGTTCAAAACGGTATGAGTATTCAGATTTCTCAGGATTACTCCTCGATGGTTAACTTTGCAAGATGTAAGGTTCTCGGCGCAAATGTACTTAGAGGACCAAAACAAGTTCCTTGGGATGGTAAACTACAATATGATTATCAACTCTGGATTGATAGTGATATTGTTTTTGATTCTAACAAATTCTGGCAACTCTGTGATGTTGCTCTTTCGGAAGATGGAGAAGAAAAAGAAGTTGTTGCTGGATGGTATGCTACCGAAGATGGTCACACAACATCTGTCGCACACTGGTTGGAGGAAGATGATTTCCGCAAGAACGGTGGTGTGATGAATCATGAAACCGTGGAATCAATTTCCAAGCGTAGAAAGCCTTTCACAGTAGACTACACTGGTTTTGGTTGGGTTCTGATTAAGAAGGGAGTCTTTGAGAATCTTGAATACCCTTGGTTTGCTCCGAAGATGCAAGTCTTTGAGTCTGGTGCAGTTCAAGATATGTGTGGTGAAGACGTTTCTTTCTGTCTTGATGCAAAAGAGGCAGGATTTGAGATCTGGTGCGATCCTCGTATCAGAGTAGGACATGAGAAAACTCGCGTAATTTAATGGAGGTAATTTATGGCAAAAGGTGGTGGCAATAAGACTCTCTTTGAACCCGGAGCGCCTAAGAAGACTCGGCAAGGACGTTCTCCTCGCACATTACTGAGTGCAACTTCTCGCAATGGACGTAAGAAAAAATATAGAGGTCAAGGTAAATAATTTTCAGAGTGCTTAAATACAATAAGCACTCTTTTTTTATGTTTTCAGAAAAAGAACTTCACATTTTAAATTGGATTAAGGAAGTATCAAAACTAAGAAAAGAATTGAATGGATTTGCAATCTGTCCTTTTGCATCAAATGCAAAATTTAAGATTGTAGAGTGCTCCGTTGAGGACATTAATCCAATAGATGGGTATCAGGTTATCATTTTTATAGTTGAAGACTATTTTGATTTGAGTTCCGTTCAATTTTGGGTTGATTTTTATAATCAAAAATATGAAAAATGGAAATTTTTTGAAGATTGTGGATCTTATGATACCTATATCAATGGAATTCAAACAAATAATGGTAAGTACAATTTAATTTTAGCGCAACCAACTGAAAAATTACGTAAATTTCGTGAAAATTTAGCAAAAACTTTATATTATGACCTATGGGATGATGAGTATCTTAAAGAAATTCTTCAAAATGACTATGATATAGTCAAAACGGGATAGAAACCCCGTAAAAAGTTCTGATTTTATAAATCAGGAGAAAAAAATGACTAAAAAAGTTGATAAAAACGAAGATTTTATGAAAAATGAATGGGGTACACAATATTTGTCCTCAGAATATGGTTGGGAAGAGAAAATTTTGAGACAAAAAATGCTTCGTGAGATCTCAAATGATGATCTAACACCAAAAAAACATGATTTTAAAATTCAAAATGAAATTCATTCCAAAATTCGCAATGATGAGGATTATGATGATTGGGAATATGGAACAGAACCTCTTTACGAATCCAAAAAAACCGAATAAATAATACAGTTTTTATATTTTTTTATGCCTGTAGAACGGGTAAGTAAAGGATTTAAAGATATAAGTATGTCTTTTCAAGTAAATCCTATTAATTATGATTTAATTGTTCTTAAAAATGAAACCGCAATTGCTCGTTCTATAAGGAATTTAGTACTTACCTATCCTGGAGAAAGATTTTTTAATGAAAATCTAGGATCAGGGATAAGTCGTGCTCTTTTTGAAAATATTGATGATATTTCTGCATCCATCATAAAGGATGAAATTGAAAATACAATTTTAAATTATGAACCTAGAGTAGAATTAATTGAGGTAACTGTCGTACCGAATTTTGATGATAATGATTTTTATGTGACGATTAACTACCGTATTGTTGGAATCGACGTTCTTCCACAACAATTATCATTTGCACTTCATCCAACACGATAAATGTCACTAGTAAATTTTACTAATTTAGATTTCGATCAAATTAAATTCTCAATTCGTGATTATCTTAGAGCGAATTCGAATTTTACTGATTATGATTTTGAAGGATCGAATCTTTCTACTATAATAGATGTTTTAGCGTATAATACCTATATCTCATCATATAATGCAAATATGGTGAGTAATGAGGTTTTTATTGATAGTGCAACACTAAGAGAAAATGTTGTTTCTCTTGCAAGAAATATTGGTTATGTTCCACGTTCTCGTTCAGCAGCAAAGTCAAATATAACATTCTTTGTCGATACTGCAGGATTTACTACAAATCCAATTACTTTGACTCTTAAAAAGGGTATTATTTGCACAACTTCTGCAGTATTTGGAAATCAAAATTATACTTTCACGATTCCTCAAGATATTACTGTTCCAGTTGTAAATAATATTGCATTATTTGAAAATATAAATGTTTATGAAGGCGCTTTTGTAGTTAATACATTTACGGTAGACTCAAATAATCCAAATCAACGTTTTATTTTAGATAATACTAATATTGATATTGACTCAATTCAAGTAAGTGTTAGAAATAATCAACAAAGTACAATTAGAAAAACTTTTAAAATATCAAAAAATCTTTTTGATATTGATTCAGAATCAAGAGTCTTTTTCATTCAGGAAATAGAAGATCAAAGATATGAATTAATTTTTGGTGATGGTATTTTTGGAAAAAAACTAGACAATCAAAACTTTATAGAAGTTTCTTACATTATAACCAATGGAGAGGATGCAAATGGAGTATCAGCATTTAATTTTAATGGAAGAATCGTAGATAATAATAATCGTGTTGTCACTACTGGCATTTCACTAATCACAACAAATTCTCCATCTCAAAATGGAAGAGAAATTGAATCAGTAGAGTCTATTAAGAAATATGCTCCCAGAAAATATTCTTCACAAAATCGTGCAGTAACGGCTACTGACTACGAAACAATTATTCCTACAATTTATCCTGAAGCAGAATCAATTTCTGTTTTTGGTGGAGAAGATTTAAGTCCACCAAAATATGGAAGAGTTTTTATTAGTATTAAACCAGTTAATGGTCCATTTGTATCAAACCAAGTTAAAGATAATATTAGAAATTCTTTGAGGAGATACTCCGTCGCTGGAATAGTTCCTGAAATTATTGACCTTAAATATCTCTATGTAGAATCAGATACTGTTGCCTACTATAATTCAAATAATATTCTAGATCCAAATCAAATTAAAACGACTATTCTTAATAATATACAGAGATATGCAGACTCTAGTGAATTGAATAGATATGGCGCTCGCTTTAAATATAGTAAATTTTTGAAAATAATTGACGATTCTGATAATTCTATAACTTCTAACATTACAAAAATTAAAATCAGAAGAGATTTAAGAGCAGAAACAAGTAAGTTTGCTGATTATGAAATATGTTTTGGTAATGAATTTTTTATTCAAAAATCAAATGGATATAATATCAAATCTTCTGGATTTACTATTGCGGGGACAACTGGAACATTGTATCTTGCAGATTTTCCAAATTCAGATGGCATCACCGGAACAATATCATTCTTTAGACTCCAATCCCCAACAAATCCTGTAATTATTAAAAAAGATGCAGGAAAAATTAATTACGCAAAAGGAGAGATTATTTTATATCCGGTAAACATAACTTCTACAACTAAAACTTCATTTGCACAACCAATTATTCAGATTTCAGCAATTCCAAAATCAAATGATGTGATCGGATTGCAGGATTTATATTTGCAACTAGATATTAATAATAGTACATTAAATATGTTATCTGATGAAATTTCTTCTGGAGCAGATATTTCTGGTTCCACATATAAATTTACATCAAGTTATAACAACGGAGATCTCGTAAGAATATAATCAAATGAAAGAAACCAGAATCAAAGTTAGTTCAATTGTTGAAAATCAATTCCCTCAATATGTAATAGAAGAGTTTCCTCTCGCTTCTGAATTTTTAACACAATATTACACTTCACTGGAAAGTCAAGGTGGAGTAAGTGATATACTTCAGAATATTGATCAATATATCAACGTTGATAACCTAACAAACTTAATAGATTCTACTACACTGACTTCGGATATAACTTTTTTTGATTCTAGCATTTCAGTAAAATCCACTGCGGGATTTCCAGAATCATATGGTCTTCTTCTAATTGATTCTGAAATCATAACATATACTTCAAAAACATCTACTTCATTTGAGGGATGTGTTCGTGGTTTTAGTGGAATTACTACATATTATTCCAATGATGAACTTTCATTTGTTGATTCTGAGTCTCAGCAGCACTATGCATTAGATTCAGATGGGAATCCAACAAAAGTTATAAATTTAAGTATTCTTTTTCTCAAGCAATTTTTATATAAAGTAAAGAAACAAGTAACTCCTGGTTTTGAAGATAGAAAGTTATATTCGGATTTGAACCAAAGACTTTTTATTAAACAAACTATTGATTTTTATTCATCAAAAGGAACTGATAATTCTTTTAAGATTCTTTTTGGTGCCTTGTATGGGAAAAATGTGGAAATAATTAGACCAAGAGATTACTTAATAGAACCATCCAATGCACAATATAGAATTACTTCTGATCTAGTTGTAGAAAAAATAGAGGGAAATCCAGAAAATCTTGTTAATTTAACTTTTAAACAAGATGGAGATGGATTTTTAAATAGTGCACAAGGAACCATAACAAAAATAGAAAAAATCAGAAGAAATCAAAAAGATTATTATGTAATAAGTTTAGATGCTGATTATAATAAAGATATTTTACCCAGTGGTACTGTTTATGGTAAATTTTCTATTCATCCAAAGACTAGATTAGTTACTTCTGCAATATCTGGATCAAATACTCTCGATGTTGATTCTACAGTTTCATTTCCTAGTAGTGGAAATTTAGTTGTTAATTTGGAAAATGGAACAACTTTAAAGATTAATTATAGATCTAAGACACTAAATCAGTTTTTAAATTGTTCTGGAATCGATCAGGATATTCCATTAAAAACGGAAATGAAATATAATGCTTTTGCATATGGTGATTACAGAGATCAAAATGCTGATACAACAGAAAGAATAAAAGTAAGAATTCTTGGTGTTCTCTCCGAATTGAATATACCAAATAATACAAGATTCTATTCTAAAGGAGATACTATAAAAATTAAAACATTAGGAATAGATTTAAAGGATTATAAATCAAATGATTGGTTTTTCAATCTTTCAACAAAATACGAAGTCAAATCTGTTGAACTTTTAGATACTTCAGATGGTTCTTATGCAATTAACACAGTTGATGATCATCTAATAAAAGTTGGAGATTCGGTAACTCTTATTCCTTCAAGCGGAGTCGAACAAACTGGATCAGTTACTTCATTTGAAAATTCAAGATCATTCATTGTTCAGTTTGGTTCAGAGCAATCTTTATTAAATGAAAGTCTTTCTTATACTGTAAGAAAAAATTTATTAAAGGTTAATTCTCCAAACTACCCAGAAGTAAACAAATATACATCGAATATTCAAAATATTTATTATTCTAAAGAAGATTCTAGTTTATATGTAGCTTCTCCATCGCTACCTTCATATCAAGATAGTCCATTAGATATAAGAGATCGTTCAATAACTTTTAGTGGTACATTTACTCCAGAAGATGAAACTGATGCAACAAAAGGAACTATTTTACAAATAGGTAATCATGGTTTATATACCGGAGATTCTATTGTTTATCGACCAACTCCAAATAATAATTTGGGAATTTCTACTGGAATATACTTCATCAAAAAGATTAGTGACACTGAAGTAAAACTATCAAGAAGTAGAAACAATATTTTTACTGATAATTTTGTTTCGATAGCATCAACCACAGTAACAAATGTTAAATTTGAACTCTCAGAATTTACTTACACAGATCTAACAAGTCAAACTTTAGAATCTCAAAAGTTAATTAGAAGAATTTCAGTTCCAGAGAATGATGGAAATGTATATGAAACTGAACCCGGATTAATTGGAATTTTTATTAATGGAGTTGAACTCTTAAATTACAAGTCTAAAGATAATGTTTATTATGGCCCAATCCAAAAGATCATCCCAACTTCTTCTGGATCTGGTTATGATATTATTAATCCACCAGAGTTAACTGTCATTGATCCAATTGGTTCTGGTGTAACTGCATATTGTTCAGTAATTGGTAGTCTTGAACGAATAGACATTCTAGACCCTGGATTTGATTATTTGGAGGATCCTTTGATAGTAATCAAAGGTGGAAATGGATCTCAAGCAAAAGCAAGAGCAAATCTAGTAAGTTTTGATCATCAAGTTAATTTTAATTCTCAAGGTTCTACTGGTTTCGTAAATCTCAGTCCAATTAATACTATTGGTTTTTCAACTTATCATAAGTTTAGAGATATTGAAGAAGTTATCTATTCATCGGAAGAACAAACACCAATCGGAGGATTGGTTTCAAATTCTTCATATTTTATTTCCGTTCAGGATGGAAAAACAATAAAATTATATCCGTCTTTTGATGATGCAGTCATTGGTATTAATACCATAAACCTAACATCATTTGGTGTGGGAAATCATTTATTCAAATCGAGGAATAAAAAGAAAAAAATAAGTTCTATTAGTATTGAAAATTCTGGAGAAAATTATCAAAATAAATTATCAATTGCAAATCCAACTGGAATTAATACTTCTTCTAATATTATTAGTATCGAAAATCATGGATATTTGAGTGGAGAAATTGTAACGTATCATCCAACAGAAACTCCAATTAGCGGTTTAACTTCGGAGTCTTCTTATTATATAACAAAAATAAATGACAATCAATTTAGATTGTCTCAGATTGGTATTTCTTCTCTAGGAATTACAACTTCTTTCTATTATGATACAAATCAATATATAAACTTAACATCAACTGGATCAGGTCTCCATAAGTTTAATTATCCGGAAATTGAAGTTATTATAAATGGAAGAATTGGAATATCTACTTTAACTGGACAAAATTTTAATGCCGCAATTAGACCAGTATTCAGAGGTAAAATTCAGTCAGTATGTATAGAATCTGGTGGAAATAACTATGGTTCTGAAGATATTCTTAACTATAATAGGCAACCTCTATTTCAGTTAAATTCTGGATCAGGAATTCAAGTTAAACCTGTTATTTTTGATGGAAAGATTGTAGAAGTCTTGGTACAAAGTTCAGGAAGTGGATATATTTCAGCACCAAATATTGAGATCATTGGTTCTGGATCTGGCGCAGTATTAGCTCCTGTTTTTTCGAATGGAACATTAATAAAAGTAGATGTAATTTATGGTGGAGCTGGTTATGATAATTCAAATACTTTCATCAATATAACTTCTGGTGGAAGCGGGGCAAAATTTGAGGCTCAGATTAAACCTTGGAAAATAAATTTGGTTGAGAGGTTGAGATTAAACTCACAACTACCGAATGATGATGGCGTACTAACAACGGGATTAAATCCGTCATTTGGATTACAATACACACACGCATATGCTCCTAAGCAGTTACGAAAACTTGCTCAAGCAACTAGTTTTGTAGATGGTGAAATTAATTATACCTCAGATTTACAATTTATCAACAATAATGAACTGACATCAACTGCACATTCTCCAATTTTAGGTTGGGCTTATGATGGTAGTCCAATATATGGTCCTTATGGATATTCTTCAAAAACTGGTGGTTCTGTAAAATTATTATCATCTAGTTACAAAATTGATCCAGAACTTAATTCAAGAATCGATAGACCATCTCTTTCTCTGTATCCTCAAGGATTTTTCATTGAAGATTATGTATACAATGCAGACGGAGATCTAGATGAGCATAATGGAAGATTTTGTATAACTCCAGAATATCCATATGGAGTATATGCTTACTTTACTACTATTGATAATAGTGAAGTTAGATTCAAAAATCCAGTTTTCCCATACGCTGTAGGACCAACATATAAGTTTAAATTAATAGAGTTTAATTTTAAACCTTCATCAAACCAAGATTTTATTGATATAAATCAGACTGACTGGAGGAGAAATATCACTCCTTATAATCTAAAAGATTACGATTACTTAGTCAATCCGAATACAATCAAACAACAAAAATCTATCGTTAATAGTGTTACCTCTGGTAACGTGTACAATGTAGGAATAATAACTGGAGGAAATGATTATAAAGTTAATGATGTTTTAAAATTTACTGATGATTTTTCGTATTCTAATACAAAGGCAAAAGTCACAAAAATAAAAGGCAAAGAAGTAACTCAAATTAGTGTCGCATCTTCTTCTTATAATGATGTAATTTTCTATCCATATAATCAAGAATTTATTGGATTTACAACAACTCCTCATGGATTATCAAATAATGATCTTGTAAACATCACCGGTAAATATGATTATAGAAAATCTGGGAATATAAAGGTATTACAAAATTTCTTAACTTTAACTAGTGGAGTTGGGTCTGCGCAGTATACAGGAATTGTAACCTATTTTAATGTTTCTGGTAATCTAAATCACCCAGAAATTAGAGAAAATGACATTTATCAATTTGGACAAGAACAGGTTAAAGTATTAAATGTAGATTCAAAATCATCAAGAATAAGAGTTTTACGTAATTTTAATGGAACCATAGGATTAACATCATATTCATCTGGAACTATAATAACAGAAAAACCAAGAAAAATTACTTTAAATTTTGGAATATCGACATCATATAACTTTAATATTAACAGAGAAATTTATTTTAACCCAACTGAATCAGTAGGATTGGGTACACTATCGGGAATTGGAATTGGAAGTACGCTTTATTTTTCAAATCCAGGTGCAGGAATTACTGAATTAGTAATTCCAACTAGATCAATATATTTTGAAAATCACGATTTAAATACTGGAGATTCTTTAACATATTTTTCAAATGGCGGAACTCCTATTTCTGTCTCCACAGATGGCATTAATAGTTTCCAACTTTCAAATAATTCTATAGTTTATGTTGCAAAAATTTCAAATGATTTAATTGGAATATCAACATCTAAAGTTGGTATTGGATCAACTGGAACATTTGTTGGTATTGGTTCTACTGTATCAGAAATACTTTATATTACTTCAGTAGGAACCGGGCAAATTCATAGTTTTAAAACAAATTATTCCAATCTTTTAAGTACAAAGGTAACTAAAAATATAGTTACAGTGTCTACTGCACAAACTCATGGTCTATCTCTACTTGATTCGGTTACAATAAACGTTAAATCTGGTATAGAAACCTCAATTATTGTTAAGTATGATGATTATAATCGCAGGATAATAATTAATCCAAGATCATTCAGTTCAATTGATACTTCAAATAGTATTATTACTATCAACAAACATGGATTTTATAATGGACAAAAAGTTTTATATACTGCAGTAACTCCGGCTTCTGGATTAGTTAATAATGGAATGTATTATGTTATTGTAATTGATCCGGACAAAATTCAATTAGCCAATAGTTACTACAACTCAACAAATCTAACTACAGAAAATATTACTATTTTCTCTTCTACTCCTGGTGTTATTTCGCCAATAAATCCACCTGTCAATTTGATAAGAAATTATATTGTTAATTTTGATCTTTCTGATTCTTCTTTATCCTTTGTTAGAAACTCAGTTTCATATCCGGCTTTTGAATTAAAACTATTTAAGGATTCTACACTTTCTGAAGAATTTGACACCACCGAACTAACAATTACTTTTGAACTTCAAAAATCAGGATTAGTTGGTATAGATTCAACTGCAAAATTGACATTAAAGTTAAACGATAAAGTTCCTTCTGAATTATATTACAACTTAGTTCCAATTAATCTTGATCTGAATCAACAAATCAAAAAAGATATTATTTTAGATTCTGAGGTTGTATCAAATAATAAGATATCAATTAATGAAAGTGAATATAATGGTACTTATACAATTTCTGAAATTTCTCCATCTACATTTAAATATAATATTTTAAAAAATCCAGAAGTTGTATCATATAATAATGGTATTGAATACTACACTGATAGTCATAATCCTACTGGACCAATTAAAGAAATAACAATTTTAAATAAAGGAAATGGATACTCAACTTTACCTGGGATTAGTTCCATAATATCAGAAAGTGGTGAAAATGCGTATTTAATACCCGATTCAAATAATATCGGTAAAGTTACATCAGTGACTTTACAAGACATTGGCTTTGATTATTCTTCCGATTACAGTGTTAGACCAACAGCTAGATTCCCAAGTATTTTGCAACTTGAATCTTTGTCAACATTTGATTATATTGGAATAAGTTCTTTTGGTAAAAATTATAACACTCCACCCAATCTAATCGTAATTGATGGACTTACAAATAAAGTCTTGAAAGATGTTGTATTAAGTTATTCTCCGGGTGATACTAATGTTACTATTGAAAGAAACACAACAGAACTTTCAAATTCAATACCGACTATAATACCAATAAACAACTCAAATGGAATAAAAATACAAAATATTATATTTAATCCATCTAATAAAGATGTAGTTGTAACTTTGGACGCAAACTTTAGTGATGCAGAAGATTTTCCATTTTTTGTTGGCGAAAAGGTATTAATTGAAGGTATAAATGTTGCTACGTCTACGACAGAATCAGTACGCGGATACAATTCATCAGAATATAATTATACACTCTTTACAATAAACTCTGTTGATCCAAACATTGGAGGAATAGGAGCAACAGTTGCTTACAACTTATCGCCCTACTTAGATGTAGATGAAGTTCCCGGTAATTTTTCAAGTTTCTATTCTTCGGGAAGGATAATTCCACAATCACAATTCCCAACATTTGTCCCAGTTTTGAAGAGAAATGATTTTTATGAAGGTGAGGTAGTATACTCAGATAATTCTTCGGGAGAAATTGAAAGATGGGATTCTATCAATCAATATCTAAAAGTATCAACATCAGATGATTTTGAATCTGGAGATATAATTAGAGGTAAAACATCCGCATCTACTGCAATAGTTAAAAGTCTGGAAATAAACGACACAACATATATTGTCAATTCTTCATCTAAAGTTAAAAAAGGTTGGAATAGAGATACTGGATTTTTAAATAATGATTTTCAAAGAATTCATGATAGTGATTATTATCAATATTTTTCATATGATATTAAATCTCAAGTTGATTTAAGTATTTGGGATAATCCAGTCAGTACTTTAAATCATACTGCAGGATTTAAAAAATTTGGTAATTTGATTATAGAATCTTCTACAGGAAGTGTTGGAATTGCTTCTACAGATCAAAATTCTGGTGACTCTACTAGTATTGCAGATTTTTCAAATGCGATTAATTTAAATTGTGTTACTGATTTTGATTTAGCATCAGAAAATAATTTGATACTCGATAATTCTTTATACTCAAGCGAAATTATTTTTAATTCTAGACTTATTCAAGATTATATTGAATCTATTAGTAATAGAGTTTTGGTTATTGATGATTTGTCCGAACAGTTCAATAGTAATCCAAGAGCTACAGAATTTAGTGTAGTGGATTCTTTCTTACTTGAAGATTTTAGATCTAGAAAATACGTCATATCAATTCAAGATAAAAAGTTTGTTGGAGAAAATCAACTATCAATGGTTTCTTTAATTCATAATAATGAAACTGGTTTCATAAACCAATATGGTCTTTATAGTTTTGTTGATCTTGGATCCTTTGATTTTTCTATTACAGGAAACACCGGAAATTTATTATTTTATCCAAATAAATCAAAATTGAATAATTATAATTTACAACTATTTAATTTTTCTTTAAGAGATATAAGTACTGGAATTGGAACAATTTCTTTAGGTGATGTCTCTTCATTATTTACAAATACGGTAACTATTCCTCAAGGATCTAGTGCAGGAATTGGAAATTCAATTGTTGGTATTGCAACTACGGTTAGGTCTTCAAAGGTTTTAGTTCAAATAGGTGCTACAGACTCATCATATTATGAATATGATGAAGTTACATATATTCATGACAATACGAATGTATACTTAATGGATTATGGCCAAATAACTACTAATAGTTTTAATTCAAGATCTACTAGTGGTATTGGAACTTACAATGCATATATTTCTGGCGGAAATGTAATCATTGACTTGATTCCAGATGCAGAAACTGAGGTTGATTATGTTATTAACACTTTAATTGTATCAATATCAACTTCTGGATTTTCTTCAACTGGAAGTCAAACTTTAGAAGGAAGTTCTATAAATTCTTATTCTGTGGGTATTGCATCTTCTTCTTCTCCATCTATTACAACTATTACATCATATTTAAATAATGTATATAATATATCATATTCAATAATTTCTATTGAAGATTTAACATCCTTAAATTATCAAGTTTCTGAATTTTTGGTTATATCCAACACAAATACAAATGAATGTTATATAACTGAATTTGGTTCTTTATATTCAGATTCTCCTTTAGGTTCTATAAGTGCTGGGTTATCTGGTGATATTACTAATATATACTTTACGCCCAACGAAAATATTGAAGTTGATATCAAAGTGTTCCAAACAAATGTTGGATTACTCGTATAACCTAAAGATAAAGTAACGGAGGATTTCATGAGTTCAGAACTTTCATTGATAAACGGATCTATTGGTTACAGTTATGGAAGTTATACTGGAACAAATAATGATATCAAAAAAGAATTTGTACTAAAACATAGTAACCTTCCAATATTTGAAAGATATTTCGATGCAAGTAATCCAGCAATAGTAAAAACAGAATCTGATACAATAAGAATTCCAAATCATTTCTTCTCCACAGGAGAAGAAATTGAATATTATTCACAAGGTATAGGAACAACTCAGTCTATAGGAATAGCAAATACTTCTATTCCTGGAATTGGACTTACTGATAAACTACCAACAAAACTATATGTAATAAAAGTCAGTGAAATTGATATAAGAGTTGCTGCTTCAGCTTCGGAAGCATTAAGGACCATACCAAACTTTTTAGATATAACTTCTGTTGGAATTGGAACTTCTCATAGGTTTAAGTGTAAAAATCAAAATAAAAAGGTGATAATAAGTATTGATAATATGATTCAATCGCCAATCACGTCTACTGCGGTAACTTCCATATTATCAAAAGACATAACTTTTTTTGATAGTGAAGTGTATGTTTCTGGAATAACATCAATATCCTCCGGAAACTTTTTAAAAATTAACGAAGAAATTTTTAAAGTTACCTCTGTTGGTGTTGGAAGCACTAATGCTATTCAAGTATTAAGAGGATGGTTTGGGACGGGATTAAGTACACATTCTTCTTCTGATTTAGTTATAAAAATTATTGGAAATTATAATATAATTAATAATACGATTTACTTTGCTGAAGCTCCTTACGGAAAGGTTCCAATTTTAAATCCAACAAATAGATGGGATGAACTAGACTATGTTGGTATAGTAACAGGTTCTTCATTTTCCGGAAGAGTTTTCTTAAGATCTGGTCTAGAAGATGGAAACCGTGAGGCATACTCATCAAATTATATTTTTGATGATATTTCTCATAACTTTAATGGAATTGATAAAACATTCTCATTAAAAGTAAATGGTTCTAATGTCACTGGAATATCGACATCTAATGCAATTCTTTTGGTTAATGATATATTCCAGGGTCCTAATTTCTCCAATATTATTGATGATTATAAATTGGAAGAAAAATTAGGAATTACTACGGTAACTTTCACCGGAAATTCTTCTTCATCTGATTATGATGTAAACACATCTAGTGTTCCTAGAGGTGGTGTTATATTATCCGTTGCATCTACTCAAGGATTTGGATATCAACCTCTGGTTTCTGCTGGAGGAACAGCAATAATTTCTATTGCAGGAACTATTCAATCTATTAGTATTGGTAATAGTGGTTCCGGATATCGTTCAGGAATACAGACCACAATAAATGTGGGAATCAAAACAGAAGACTTGCAAAATTCTCCGATTGAATTAGTTGGCGTAGCATCAGTTTCAAATGGATATGTTACTGCAGTTTCTATTACAAATCCAGGAAGTGGTTATACTTCTACAAATCCACCAATTGTTGTCTTTGATTCTCCACTATCATACTCAAATATTCCACTAATTTATAGTTCAGTGTCTGCATCTGGGGTTGGTACTGGTGCAGAAGTAAATATAATCGTTGGACAAGGATCTAGTGTAATATCTTTTGAATTAAAAAATCTTGGATATGGATATGAATTGGGAGAAAAATTAACAGTTTCCGTTGGAGGTACTATTGGAATTCCAACTAATACTTCATTATCATTTAATGAGTTCCAACTAACGATTGATAATATTCATAATGATGAATTTTCTGCTTGGACAGTTGGTGATCTCCAAATTATAGATTCTCCAGAAAGTTTATTTAATGGAATTAGAAGAACATTCCCAATTCTTATTGGAGGAAATCAGACTACTATAAGAGCAAGACCAGGATCAAATATTGACGTTCAATCTGCATTATTGGTATTTGTAAATGATGTACTTCAGGTTCCTGGAAAAGGATATACTTTCACGGGAGGTAGTAGAATTAAATTTTCAGAAGCACCCAAAGAAGGTGATAGGTGTAGAATTCTTTTCTATAGAGGAACTTCTGATGTTGATACTCTGGATGTAGATATTTTAGAAACTGTTAAAATTGGAGATACTCTTAGATTAACAAGTGATGATATAAATCTGACCGAAAATAAGAGATTGGTTACTGATATTATTTCATCTGATATTGTAGAAACAAATCTATATCCTGGCCCTGGAGTTACTGCAGATGAAGATCTTTTGAGACCAGTAACTTGGTGTAGACAAACTGAAGATTTGGTTGTAAATGGTTTTTATGTAGGAAAAGATAGAATAATTTATGAACCATACATTCAACCAGTTTCAAATATAATACAAAATGTTAGTATTGCGTCAACTGAAGTTTTTGTTGAAAGTGTTAAAGCATTTTTTGATAGTGAAAGAGAATACATTCATAATGGAATAGCAGAAAAACCACAAAATAAAATTATAATCGTTTCTCAAGATACTTTAGTTGCTGCGGAAGGTACTGCTGAAGTTTCAACTTCAGGAACAATATCTTCTATTAATATAACAAACTCTGGATTTGGATACACTGCTGCTCCAGCAATATCAATTGCTTATCCAATAGGAATAGGAACAACAGGTCGTGCAGTTGCAACTTGTTCTATTAGTAATGGATCCGTTTCCTCCGTTGCAATAAGTAGTGCTGGATTTGGATACACTTCTACCGAACCTCCTCTTGTTTTATTCGAATATCCAAATATTACATATGAAATTATTGATAAAATATCTTATGAGGGAGATTTTGGTATTATATCTGGAATTAAAACAACAACAGTTGGAGTCGCTTCTACTGGACTTGTATTTGATTTTTATATACCAACAGATTCGATATTGAGAGATAGTAGTATTTTGAGTGTGGGCAGTGCCACTACAGGCATCAGTGGTATTAAAACTGGGTACTATTTCTCAGTTTCTAAGTCAAATGTTGGTAACGGATTAACATCACTAAACACATCTGGATCAATAGTTGGAATTGGTACAAGTTTTATTGACAATATATATCAAGTCGCTTCGGTTTCTATTGCACAAACTGCTGTTTCTGGAGTTGGAATTACTTATGTCTCTCAAGTAGTGGTTAGTTTGGATAACTACAATGGAATAAGTGGTTTAGGATTTAGTAATTTCTATGGAGAATATAGTTGGGGTAAAATTACAACACCATTCAGGAAAATACCAAATGAATTTAATTCTTATGCGATAACTGGTGGAATTTCTACTTCATCAGTTGTACAAAGATTCAATAAACTAAAATATGTTGGTTATTCTACCTCATAAATAGATAAAAAACTCTGTAAAATGGCAGCAATTATAACTGATCAATTAAGAATATTGAATGCTAAGAATTTTGTTGCTGCAGCAACTTCTTCTAGTAATTCTTATTATTCTTTTGTAGGACTTCCAAACGCTACAGATTATTATTCAAATTGGGAAGACAATCCACCTTCTCCTAGAGATAGTTTTGAGCAGGAAAATGATTATTGGGATACTATGATTGCTTTAAAAAAAATTAAAGCAAGTGACGTAAATCAGGTTGTGAAAAAAATTACTTGGTCTTCCGGCACTACTTATGATATGTATCGTCATGATATAAGTAGAAACAATACTGCAAATGTAACTGGAGCAACTAGTTTATATTCATCAAATTACTTTGCGATTAATAGTGATTTTAGAGTTTATATTTGCTTACATAATGGAACTGATCCAGAAAATCCTTCTGGAAGACCTTCTTTAGATGAACCAACATTTACTGATTTAGAACCTAAGTCCGCAGGAGATAGCGGCGATGGTTATATTTGGAAATATCTTTACACAATCAAACCAAGTGAAATTATAAAATTTGATACTGTTAATTTTGTACCCGTTCCTAAAGATTGGGAGACAAGTTCTGTTCATGCACCAATAAGAAATAATGCATCATCTCCAAATAATCAATTAAAAATAATTATGATTACAAATCGCGGAGTTGGTGTTGGTACTGCGAATAAAATTTATACCGATGTTCCTATTAAAGGAGATGGAAGTGGCGCTAAAGCAACTATTGTAATTAACAATGAATCTAAGGTTGAATCAATTACTATTTCTTCCGGTGGGTCTGGTTACACATACGGTACTGTTGATCTAATAAATGGCAATGTACCAACAGGAACAGTAACGCCAACATTTGATGTTATTATTCCACCAAAGGGTGGTCATGGATACGATATTTATCGAGAATTGGGTGCATCTAATGTATTGGTATTTTCTAGAATTGAGAATGATTTAGAGAATCCAGATTTTATCACAGGCAATAAAATTGCCAGGATTGGAATAGTTGAAAATCCGCAAGCATACGATTCATCTTCTTTATTATCTATAGAAAAAGCAAGTTCAGTATATGCTTTAAAACTTGTTGGAACTGGATATAGTACTGCAACTTTTGCACCAAATTCAAAATTTACTCAAACTATAAGTACAGGAACTACGGCTATAGGTAGAGTAATTTCTTATGATAAGAATGTAGGTGTTTTGAAGTATTGGCAAGATAAAACTCTTGCAGGTTTTAACACCGATGGATCACAAAATACTTCACCAATTTATGGTCTCAATTTAAATAGATTTACAAGTTCTGTTGGTACTGGTGGCACTACCTTAATAAATGGAACATCTTTGTATATCGATACTACATTTACGGGCATCTCTACCACAATAAATAATAGAACCTACAGTTTAGGACAATCATTTATTAATGGAGTAGCAAATCCGGAGGTTAAAAAATACTCTGGTAACATCATTTATGTTGATAATAGACCTTCTATAACTAGGTCTCAAAACCAAAAAGAAGATATTAAAGTTATTTTACAATTCTAAAGAATTATGCCACAGGAAACTAACCTCAACGTCTCTCCATATTTTGATGATTTTGACGCTAACAAGGATTATTATAAGGTCCTATTTAAACCTGGTTATCCAATTCAAGCAAGAGAATTAACGTCTTTACAATCAATTCTCCAAAATCAAGTAGAGCAATATGGAAAACATATCTTTAAAGAAGGGTCTGTAGTTATACCTGGGCAACTAAGATATGAGAATCCTCTGTATGCTGTAGAGATTGAATCCACCTTTAATGGTATTCCCATATCTTTATATTTTGATCAATTATTGGGGAAAAAACTTAGAGGATTATTGAGTGGTGTTACTGCAGAGGTGGTTTACCTTCTTAAAAATTCAGAGTCGGAAAGAGGAAATTATACACTATATTTAAAATATCTTCAAAGTGGTGGAGAAGACTTAACAAATAAAGTATTTCAAGATGGAGAAAATTTATTATTAGAATCTCCTTTGACCTATGGAAACTTTACAATTCAAACAGGTCAAGGAGTATGTAATACAATTACTTCAAATGCCATTTCTGAAGGATCTGGAGTTTCAGTTGCAAGTGGTGTTTACTTTGTAAGAGGAATATTTGCAAGAGTTTCATCACAATTTATATTATTAGATCAATATTCAATAACACCATCATATAAGGTTGGATTTAATATTATTGAAGAAATAGTAACTGCATATGAAGATGATTCACTATTTGACAATGCGCAAGGATTTTCAAATTATGCTGCGCCTGGAGCAGATAGATTAAAAATAACATTAGAGTTAGCAAAAAAAAATCTTGATGATTTAGAAACAGATAACTTCGTTGAAATTTTAAGAGTTGAAAGAGGAATTCCAACATTCTTTAATAAGAATGCACAATATAATTTAATTAGAGATGAATTAGCAAGAAGAACTTATGATGAATCTGGAAATTATTTTGTAAAACCATTTTCATTATTTGTAAGGGATTCTCTTAATGATAGAACTCTTTCGGATGGAATGTTTCTAGAAGGTCAAAAAACACCTCAAGGAAAAAATCCATCTGAAGACTTAATGATTTATGAAATTGGTCCAGGAAAAGCTTATGTAAGTGGATATGATGTTGAAACAATATCAGCGACATTATTAGATGTCCCAAAGGCAAGAACAACTGAATCAGTAACTTCAAAATCTATTACTTATAATTCTGGGTCATTAGTTGGCGTAAATAGAGTTTATGGTTCAGTAGTAAGTGGTTTTGGAACAGAGTCCATTGTAAGTCTTATGGATTCTAGAATTGGGTCTCTTAATCATGTGGCTTCTGGTTCTACAATTGGTTATGCCAGAGTCTATGAATTTATTCCACAATCAAGTTATATTGATGATACTAGTTTATTTGAACTTAGGCTTTATGACATTCAAACATTTACTCAAATAGGATTAACTACTTCACTCACTGAAAATTTAAATGTTCCTGCTTACATTGAAGGTAAGAGAAGTAAAGCATCTGGATATTTGGTTGAAAATGTTTCATCAGGACAGAGAATTTTAAATCTATATCAAGTTTCCGGAACATTTATTGAAAATGAACCATTATCTATTAATGGGATTGAAAACACCAGATTCATAAATTATGTAAAAGACTATAATACTTCAGATATTAAGTCAGTATATGGAAAAGTTGGAGTATCTACCTTTAACGCAGATTTATATTTAAATAAAAAAATATATATTTTAAATCCAGGAACTACTTTCACAATAACAAATGGAACTTCTGGAATAAGCACAGTATCTGCAGGATTACAATATAATTTCAATAACTTACTTAATGTCGGTGATATTGTTTCATATTCTTTAAATAATAGTGATCCTGTTTATAATAAAGTTTCTTCAGTTAGTGCCGGAGGAACTTATTTTGAAGTATCTGGAATTACTACTGTTTCTGGAATATGTAATGGGGAATTACCTTCCTCAAATATAACAGTACAAAATATTCTCAAAATTACTTCAAATGTAAATTCGAGAGATAATTCATTATTAACGAGATTAGGAAATAAAAATATATCTTCAATTAATTTTTCTGAAAATGAAATTCTTCAAAGAAGAGTATTTGAAGAAGTAGTTTCATTGAATACTTTAGTCATTACTATTCCAACTGAAGATACTGATATTTTCTTTGAATCATTTGATGAAGATAGATATGTTATTTCATATGCTGATGGATCATATGAACCACTAAGAAGAGATCAATTCTTGCTAGGTGGTACAGGAAAAACAGTAACATTTTCTGGACTTAGTGTTAGTAGTGGAAACGCTATTGTTACTGCAACTGTTAAAAATATAAGCGCAAGTTCCAAAAATAAAAAGTTAAATAAAACTTCTTCAATTATAGTCTCAAATTCAAAACTAACTCTTTCTGGAATTGGAACTACAACACTCAATGATGGTCTTACCTATAGCAATGTCTATGGAACAAGAGTTCAAGACAGAGAAATATCTTTAAATGTTCCAGATGTAGTCAGATTTTTAGCAATTTATGAATCTGAAGATAAAAATGATCCTATTTTACCTAACTTAGCACTGACAGGATTTACAGGACCTTCAAATAATAATTCTGATTATGTTATTGGTGAGATAATTACTGGAAAATCATCTGGTGCTGTTGGATTAATTGTAAATAAAAAAGATTCTGATAAACTTGAATATGTATTCTTAAACACATTTAATTTTAGTATTGGTGAAGTTATTGTTGGTAAAGATTCTTCTGTAGAATCTACAGTATCAGCAAAAGTAACTGGAAGTAAAAACGTATCAAATAATTACTATCTCGATGATGGTCAGAGATCAACATTCTATGATTATTCCAGAATTATTAGAAAAAGAAATGTTGAAGAACCTAAAGGAAAATTAAGAGTTATATTCCAAAATTATACTATCGATTCTTCTGATACTGGAGAATTTATAACTGCAAATAGTTATTCTGTTGAAAACTTTAAGCACAATGTTCCTTATTATCAAAATTCAAGATTAACTGATTGCATTGATATAAGACCCAGAGTTGCACCATACATTCTTTCTACAAGATCTCCTTTTGAATTTAATTCAAGAAATTTTGCGTCGGATGGACAATATTCTCAATATATTTTAGCATCTGGTGAAAATATTCTGTTAAATTATGATTATTATGTCGGTAGAGTTGATCGCGTTATTCTAAAACCAGATGGACTTTTTGAAGTTATTAGCGGTCAGCCAAAAAATGTTCCTTTGCCAGCACAAATTAAGGATAACACATTAGATATAGCAACAATATATGTTCCACCATATACTTTTAACACTAATAATGTAGCAGTTGATATGTCGGTACATAAGAGATATCGAATGTCGGATATTTCTCTATTGGAAGATAGAATTCAAAGATTGGAAAAGTATACAACTCTGACAATGTTAGAGTCTAAAACCGAAAATCTTACGATAAAGGATGCAGAAACTGGACTTGATAGGTTTAAGTGTGGATTTTTTGTAGACAACTTTTCTACTCAAATGTATCATGATACATCAAATCCTTCATATAGAAGTGCGATTGATACAAGTAAGAATGCATTAAGACCTAGACACTATACAACTAGTATAGATTTAGAATTGGGTTCAGAATCTATATCAGGTGTTGGTCAGACATTTAATCCAAATGTAGACAAAAGTTATGTTGCTGATTTAGGTTCTCCTGGCGTCAGAAAGACTGGAGATTTAATTACACTAGATTATAGTGAAACTTTATATTATGAACAACCTTATGCAACTAAGACTGAAAGCGTAACTCCATTCCTCGTAAGATATTGGCAAGGGTTAATTACATTAAATCCGCCAATGGATTCTTGGATAGAGGAGGATTTTAGAACAGTAACTAATTTAGTTGAAAATACCAAAACTGCTGCTGCACTTCCTGATGAAAATATAACATTAATCAATAATGTCGTAGTTGACAATAGAGTAAATGTAGATGATATAAATGTAATGAATGGTATTGAAAACAATACCTGGATTCAAAATGCTAGAAATATTCTTAGTGGTGTTACTTCTATTGGAGGAGTTCCTGTTGCAGTTGACAGTTCAGGTGGACAAGGAAGATGGAGTGGGGGATGGAGAAATAATGAGACTGGATTTATAAAAGGATCAAGTACCTTACACCTTGAAGTTAACTTTGCAGATGTTACTGCTGAAGATAGAGATATAATTTCCAAATTACTTCCCCCAGATGCAGCAACGGCATTTTTCAATAGAATTGATGCGGGAGGAGGTCTTGGGTTTGGTGTTATTGAAATTGATATGGCTTCAGGTGGAGGTGGATCTATAGAAGTTATAGAGAATAGTAATCTTGTCACAGAAAGTGCAACACAAAGCATAATAATACCTCCAGAAATAATAACACAAGAAACTATATCCGAATCAATATCACATTATACTGAACCAGTAAGATACTTAAGAAGTAGAAATATTGAATTTGATATTAAAGGTCTTCGTCCTAGAACTAGATTCTATCCATTCTTTGAAGGAATAGATGTTTCCAACTATATAACTCCTAAATTATTAGAAATTGAAATGATTTCTGGAAAATTCCAAATCGGAGAAAAAGTAACAAGCAGTCCACTGTTTACTAGTTCTAGTATATCATTTAGGTTGTGCAAACCAAATCATAAAACCGGTCCTTTTGATGGTTCAAATCCTCCATTAATATCCAATCCAATTCCAGTTATTGATTTTACTACTGGTCAATTTTTACCAGTACCTCCAATTTCTCAATTTAAACCTGATGTATTTAAATTAAATCCATATACGCAACAAGCAATTCCTGATGATTATTCCGAAGCGTCAATTTTCTTAAATGTTGATACTTTATCATTACAACTTCCATCAGAAACTGAATATTTTGGTTTAGCAAAACCTGATATGGTTTTAATTGGAGCATCTTCTGGAGCAGTTGCTAGGGTAACTGATGTCCGTTTAGTTTCTGATAGTAGTGGAAGATTATTAGGTTCTATTTTTATTCCTAATCCAAAAATTATAGGAAATCCAAAATGGACAAATGGACAAAATACATTTACTGTAATTGACACTCCAAATCTTAGTGATTTGAACAAAGTTTATAATGAATTTATTGCAAATACTAGAGTTACTGAAAGTTCTGCAGAGGAAGAATTTACTTCTTCAGGAATTATAAACGTAGAAGAACTTAAGATTACTACTACAAGAAATATTACAATCATTCCTGCAAGAACTAGAAATATAACTACAATTACAAATACAACTACATTAACTAATGATGTTAATGTAACTCCGGGTCTATCCGACTCAACACCAACTCAGTGGGAAGTATGGGATCCACTTGCACAATCTTTCTACGTTAGAGATGAATCAGGAATTTTCTTGACATCATGTGATATTTTCTTTGAAACTAAAGATGATAACTTACCAGTAACCTTACAAATAAGACCTATGGTTGCTGGTGTTCCTAGCAATATGATAGTTCCTTTCTCTTCAGTTACTTTAGAACCAGATCAAATCAATGTATCTACTGATGGTTCTATTGCTACAAATATTAGATTCCCATCTCCTGTCTACTTAAATGGTCCTAAAGAAATACCAACAAGATCATCACCAGTCGGAACTCAACAGGCATCTGAATATGCAATCGTTCTTTTATCAGCAAGTCCAAATTATAGAGTATTTTGCTCGGAATTAGGACAAAATGATATCCAAACTGGAGTAAAAGTTTCTCAGCAATACACATTGGGGAGTCTGTTCAAATCTCAAAATGGCACAACTTGGTCTCCTGCTCAATTAGAAGACTTGAAGTATAGAATTTATAGAGCAAACTTTGTAAATGAAGGACTTGTTAGATTCTTTAATCCAAATCTATCACTGTCAAATCAAAAAATTACAGTTACTGGAACAAATCAATTGGTTCCATTGTCGAAGAAAATTGTAGTTGGTTTGGGATCTACTGGATTCGATTTAGCTAATGTTGTACCTGGAGTTACTATTCTTCAGGGAAGTTCTACTGCTATTCTAAATGGAATTGCTGGAAGTATAACTGTTGGAACTGGATGTACTGTTATTAACGTAGGTACTGGATATAGTGATGGAATTTATTCCAATGTTTCTTTAGAATCAGAGACGGGTTTTGGTAGAGGAGCGACTGCAACAATTACAGTTTCTTCTAATAAAATATCTACTATTTCAATTGCAAATGGCGGAAATGGATATCAAGTTGGAGATATTTTAGTAATACCAGAATCTGAATCTCAATTGAATGTTGGTTTTGGTGCTAAATTCTCCGTTTCTACAATATCATCCAATAATACATTTGTTTTAGATCAAGTACAAGGACAATTTAACACCGGATCTACAGCACTATCATATAAAAATTCATCTGGTGCAACGACTCTTGTTGGGGCTGGTGTGACGATTTCAAGTATTTTTCTTGATCAATACAATACTGGAATTCATATGAAGATATATCATGCAAACCATGGAATGCATTCTTCCGAAAATTATGTAAGGATTTCTAAGTTGAGACCTACTTCAAATGAACCTTCTTCAGATAGTACAACAGATTTTAATCAATCTTCATCATCAATTACATTAGAAAGTTCTTCGGGATTTGAAACTTTTGAAGGATATGCGGTAAGTCCATCAAATCCAGGATATGCAATAATTGGATATGAAGTATTTGAATATACATCAGTTTCTGGAAATACTTTGAATATATCTGAAAGAGGTGTAGATGGAACTATTGTTTCTCAATTAGTTTATCCAGTAGGAAGTATTGTTGAAAAGTATGAATTTAATGGAATTTCTTTAAGAAGACTTAACAAAGTTCATAATTTAACCTTAGTGGATAAAGATATTCATCCAGTAGATTTGAATAGTTATTATATTAAACTTGAAATGGGATCTACTGACTTTGAAGGTAATTCAATAGGAATTGATAGATCTTCTGATAGATATTTCTTAAAGACCATACAGACTGGAAAAGCAGGTACAAACATAACCAATAATATTCAATTTGAGGTAGTTACGCCAAATATTGCAAATATTATTCCCGCAGGAACATCGATGTCCTCAAAGATAAGGACATTTACTGGAACTAGTGTTGGAGGAAATGAAAATTCATTTGTTGATAATGGATATGAAGATATACAAATTAATGAAATAAATTACTTATCAACACCGAGAGTAATTTGTTCAAAAGAAAATGAACTCAGACATATTACAAATAGTCCGGGTTCTAAGTCATTGACAATGGAATTCTTAATGAGATCTAATGATCCTAGAGTTTCCCCAGTAATTGATACAATCAAAACATCTCTAATTTTAACCAGCAATTTAGTCAATAATCCAAATGGAATTGGTGAAAGTGCAACTTATGCGGATGATGATAAAGTTAGAAGTCTTTATGAAGATACTCATTCTTCAATTTACATTTCAAAACCAGTTAAATTAAAAATACCTGCTAATTCGTTAAAGGTTCTTCTAAGTGCTAGCAGAAATACTCAAAATGATATTAGAGTATTTTATAGATTGTTTAGAACAGATTCTCCAGAAATTTCTCAAAATTATGAACTTTTCCCAGGTTATTTAAATTACCAAATAGATGGCCAGGGCATTAGAAGAGTAATTGATAAATCAAGAAATGATGGAACATCTGACAGAAATGTAATTCAAAATTCTGATAGATCATTTAAAGACTATGAATACACTGCAGATGATTTGCCAGAGTTTGATGCATTTTCTATTAAAATTGTGATGTCTTCTGAAAATCAAGCAACTCCTCCTATGGTGAAAGAGTTAAGAGCAATTGCTACTATTAGACCTACTAATTAATTATGAGCGATTATCTAATAAAAGTAAAAGATAAAAATAGTTTGGTAAGGGATGTTACCTCAAATGGAATAGTGAATATTGATACTGATGCTTACCAAAATTATGTTGACAATTATAGAAGAGTATATAATGAGTCACAAAAAATTAAAAACCTTGAAGATGACTTAAATAGTATTAAAGACGATATTAATGAAATTAAAAACTTATTGAGGAATTTAAAAAATGGATCCTGACAAAATATCTCTCGAAAACTTTAGTAAATTATTTGAATATGAGAAAATTTCAAGAGACATAGATAGTATAGATGATATTGAGACTTTAAGAATTTTTGCAAAGTCTTATGTTAAACTTTACTTTAAACAACAAGAAGTAATATCTAAACTCTAATGGCACAACCATCCACCAGGCAAGAATTAATAGATTATTGCAAAAGAAAATTGGGGGCACCAGTATTAGAAATTAATGTTGCAGATGAACAGATTGATGATCTGGTGGATGATGCTATTCAATTTTTCCAAGAAAGGCATTTCGATGGCGTTTATCCAGCTTTTTATAAGTATAAAATAACAAAAGATGATATTGATAGAGGAAGAGCACGCGGACCAACCTCACCGGTTGGAATTGCATCAACATCAGTTACTGCAAATATTGTAGGAACTGCTACTACTTTTACGTATGAAGAAAATAGTAATTACTTACAAGTTCCACCAAATGTTATAGGTGTAAATAAAATTTTTACTTTTGATGGGGCTAATACAATTACTCACAATATGTTTAGTGTTAAATATCAATTATTTTTAAATGATATTTATTATTGGGGATCTATTGAACTTCTTAGTTATGCTATGGTTAAAACTTATTTGGAAGATTTAGATTTTTTACTTAACACGCAAAAACAAATTCGTTTTAATAAAAGACAAGATCGTCTTTACTTGGATATTGATTGGGCATCGGTAAGAGAAGGTCAATATTTAATAATTGATTGCTATTCAACATTAGATCCAAATGATTATTCTAGAGTGTGGAATGACTCATTTATAAAACCATATTTGACTTCATTAATTAAACGACAATGGGGACAAAATATGATGAAATTTACTGGAGTAAAACTTCCAGGTGGAGTTGAATTGAATGGAAGGCAAATGTATGACGATGCGCAAAGAGAAATTGACTTGTTGATGGAAAAAATGTCAAATACTTATGAACTTCCACCACTAGATATGATAGGTTAGAAAAAATGCTAAATCCATTCTTCCTGCAAGGATCTAATACGGAAAGAGGTCTTATACAAGACTTAATCAACGAGCAGTTGAGAATGTATGGCATTGATGTTTATTATCTTCCTCGAAGATATATTACAGAAAAAACAGTTATAAGGGAAGTAATAGAATCTGAATTTAATAATGCTTATCCTATTGAGGCATATATTAATACTTATGAAGGTTATTCGGACAATCCAACCATTTTATCAAAATTCGGAATTCAAGCTCTGAATGAGATTACATTGACAATTTCTAGAGAAAGGTATGAAAATTACATTTCTCCATTAATTGAAAATCAATCAAATATAAAATTATCAAAAAGACCAAAAGAAGGTGATTTAATATATTTTCCTTTAGGTGATCGTTTATTTGAAATAAAATATGTTGAGCACGAAAAACCTTTCTATCAATTACAAGGAAATTATACGTATGAATTAAGATGTGAACTCTTTAGATATGAAGATGAGTTGATTGATACTGGAATTGATGAAATTGATGGTCTTATTTCTGGGGGAGATTCGACTGATCCAGAAAAAAATCCCATTGGAAATATCGTCAATCTGGTTATGTCCGGAATTGGCATTACGGCTACTGCAACCTGTCAGATTGTAAATGGTGGAGTAAGATTTGTTACAGTTACCAATCGCGGAGGAGGATATACGAGTACACCTATAGTTGGATTTACTTCTGCTCCTAGTGGCGGTACTACTGCAAGTGCTGTCGCAGAAATGATAGGAGGAATTGTAGTTTGCAATGATAACTTAAATCCCAAAGCAAAATCGGTTCAAAGTGTTTCAGTTACAAATGCGGGTTTTGGATATACAACTCCACCTACTGTTAAATTTATTGGAGGTGGAGGTAGTGGAGCTGCGGCTACAGCAACTATTGGTGATGGAATTGTTGGAATAATTACTATTACTAATGGAGGTTCTGGTTATGTATATAGTCCTTCAGTTACATTTACTGGTATTTCCTCTGCCCCTGCTGTTGCTGCAGCAGTAGTTTCCGCTGCTGGATCAATTACTGCTATCAATATTATAGATGCAGGTTTAGGTTATGTTTCATCTCCTACAATTACAATTGGAAATCCATTATTGTCTTCAGTTGGTAACTTTACTTTCAACGAACTAGTAACAGGTTCCCAAAGTGGAGTTACTGCAAGAGTTAAATCTTGGAATTCTACTACTAAGGTTCTTCAGGTATCTAATCTTACTGGAGAATTTATTCCAGGAGAGAACATTGTTGGTTCTGCATCTAGTGCATCTCATTATTTACGTTCTATTAATGCTATACCATCTATTTTTAAAGATGGTTTTTCTGCAAATGATGAAATTGAAGAAGAAGCAGATAAAATTATAGATTTTAATGAAACCAATCCATTTGGAATGCCCTAATAATGATAAATATTAATTAATAATTGAACCTATTATAAGTTAATCCATATGTTTGAATATTTTTATCACGAAATTTTAAGAAGAACCGTAATTTCATTTGGTTCATTATTTAATAATATTTCTATCGAACATACGAATAATTCGGATCAGGTAGTAAGCGTTATTAAAGTTCCACTTGCATATGGACCTACTCAAAAATTTCTTGCTAGATTAAATCAATCTCCAAATTTAAATAAACCAGTTCAAATAACATTACCAAGAATGTCATTTGAATTTACAGGATTAACTTATGATGCAACAAGAAAATCAACAACTACACAATATTTTACTGCCAAATCTGTAGAAGACGGAACTGAAACAAAAAAAGCGTATTTGCCTGTTCCATATAATATGCAATTTGAATTAAGTATAATGTCAAAAATAAATGATGACGCACTTCAAATTGTGGAGCAAATTTTACCATATTTTCAACCAGCTTACACAATGACGGTTGAAATGGTAGATTCGATAGCAGAAAAAAGAGATATACCCGTTATTCTTGAAAATATTACTATGCAGGATGATTATGAAGGTGATTTCACAACAAGAAGAGTTTTAATTTATACTTTAAGATTTACTGCAAAAACTTACCTCTTTGGCCCAGTATCTTCTGTCACAAAAGATGTTATCAAGAAAACCACTGTCAGTTATATTGCAGGAGATGTTACTTCAAATCCATCAAGAGAAATTGCGTATTCGGTTGAACCAAGAGCAATTAAAAATTACACTGGTATTGTTTTAACCAATTTAACGAGTGATATAACAACAACTGACACTATTATTACAGTTAATGATGCAAGTTCTATATTAGTAAATACATATTTGGATTTGGAAGGAGAAGAAATTTTTGTTGTAGGAAAATCCGCAAATGTTCTTACTGTAGAAAGAGGTAAAGACAATACAACAGTAACATCACACTTAGGAGGTGCTCCAGTTAAATCAATCACTGCCGCAGATAATGCATTGATTGAACAAGGTGATGACTTTGGTTTTAGTGGAAGTATTTCTTGATAGGTTATGAAAATGACAAAAAAGTTTGACAAACTGAATGAAACTTTCAATGTTGAAGGAGATATTGTTCCGATTAAAGTTGAGGAAGTTTCTGGTGAAATCGAAAAGTATGCTTCAACTGCTGATGATATCAAAAAAGATTACGAATACGCAAGAGGTAACTTATATTCATTAGTAGAAAAAGGACAAGAAGCAATTAATGGAATTCTTGAACTAGCACAAGAAAGTGAAATGCCTAGAGCATATGAAGTTGCAGGTCAACTTATCAAAAATACAAGTGAGATTGCTGAAAAACTTATGGCACTTCATAAGATAAAGAAAGATGTTGAAGAAGAAAAACAAAAAAGTCCTACTACTGTAAATAATGCACTTTTTGTTGGATCAACTGCAGAATTAGCAAAATTATTAAAACAACATTCTCAAGAACAAGAAGAAAAATAAATAAATAAAGGTTCTCGTATACTGATGTATAAAATTAAACCACATAAAACAGTTGAGCAAATTGCAAAAAAGCATAGACTTGATGTTGCTTTTATTCAGAAGCAACTTGATATGGGAGAACCTATTGAACACGAACATACCAAGGATCATGATCTTGCAATGAATATTGCGTTACAACATATCGATGAGATTCCAGATTACTATACAAGACTTAAAAAAATGGAAACATCTGCAAAAAAAGAGCATAAAAAATTTAAAGATGTAAAAGAATCTCATGAAGAGGAAAGGTATTGTCCTCTTTGCGATAAAAGAGAAAAAAGATCTGAATGCTCTTATGGAGAAAAAGCATGGGATAAAGTTTCCATTAAAGATGAAGAGTATTCGATGGCAAGATCTGAATTAAATACTATTTCAGATGCTGTTAAAAGACTTAAAATGACGGTTGGTAAAGGTGAAGGGAATTTAGAGGCATGGGTTCAATCAAAAATTACAAAAGCAGCAGATTATATTGATACAGCAGCAGATTACCTTACATCTAAACCAATGGAAGAACAAAAAATGGTAAATAAAATTCTCAAAGACCTTAAAGAAGAAGATCCTTGTTGGAAAGGTTATACTCAGGTTGGAATGAAAAAGAAAAATGGTAGAAAAGTTCCAAATTGTGTTCCATCAAAAGGAGTTCCAAAAGCAAAGGGATATAAGAAAGAAGATATTACTATTGAAGATGCAGATGGAAATACATTTGCGGAAGTAGTTGATATTATCAAACCAGAACCAATTAAAGGATTTAAATCTCAAGTTGATGAAGCAACTCAATTGAAGTCACAAACAGGAAATATAATTTTAGTTACTGTTTCTTGGAGAGGTAAATATTATGCACTAAAAATGTTCTTCCCTCAAGTAAAACTTCCATCTCGTAAAGAAATAAATGATGAACTTCAAAAAGTTTATCCAGGTTCTAAAGTAGTTTATCATTCAGTTTCTGAATTTCAACCAGGACAACCTTTAATTCAACCCTGCGGGACTCAAGGTGGAAGTACACCAAAACCAGGACCAAATAGAAATTATGTAAAACCTATGGGAGAGGAAGTTGAAGTTGATGAAGATTGGCAAAAAGTTAATCGTCAAGATAAAACCGATGGTCTCAGTCAAAAAGCAGTAAATGTTTATCGTAGAGAAAATCCAGGTTCAAAACTTAAAACTGCTGTAACTGAAAAAAATCCCACAGGAAAAAGAGCAGAACGTCGTAAGTCATTTTGTCGTCGTATGTCCGGAATGAAATCCAAATTGACTTCAGCAAAAACTGCAAGAGATCCGGATAGTAGGATTAATAAAGCACTTCGTCGTTGGAATTGTAATTGAGAGGTAGGTTTTTGTTATGTCAAATGATGTTTACTTAGGCAATCCCTTATTAAAAAAGGCAAATACAACTCACGAATTTACAGAAGAGCAAGTTCTTGAGATTGCTAAATGCATGAATGATCCTGTTTATTTTTCTAAAAATTATGTAAAAATTGTAACTCTTGATCATGGATTACAGACATTTAAACCATATCATTTTCAAGAAAAATTAATTAATAATTTTCATAAACATAGATTTAATATATGTAAGATGCCTCGTCAGACTGGTAAGTCTACGACAGTGGTATCTTTTCTTTTGCATTATGCTGTTTTTAACGACAATGTAAATATTGGTATTCTTGCAAACAAAGCAGCAACTGCCAGAGAACTTCTAGACAGATTGCAAACCGCATATGAAAATCTCCCCAAATGGATGCAACAAGGAATCATCTCTTGGAACAAAGGTTCTCTTGAACTTGAAAATGGAAGTAAAATCTTGGCTGCTTCTACTTCTGCTTCTGCAGTTCGTGGTATGTCATTCAACATTCTATTTTTGGACGAATTTGCGTTCGTCCCAAATCACATTGCAGATTCATTCTTTGCATCGGTTTATCCTACGATTACTTCAGGTAAACAAACTAAAGTAATTATTGTTTCTACACCACACGGTATGAATCACTTCTACCGTATGTGGCACGATGCAGAGAAAGGTAAAAATGAGTATGTTTATACTGATGTTCATTGGAGTGAAGTTCCAGGAAGAGATGAAGAATGGAAAAAGCAAACAATCGCCAACACTTCAGAATCTCAATTCAAAGTTGAATTTGAATGTGAATTTTTAGGATCTGTAGATACATTGATTGCTCCATCTAAACTCAGAACGCTTGTGTATGACGCTCCCAAGACTCGTAGCGCAGGTTTAGATGTTTATACGGATCCCGAAGAGAATCATGACTATCTCATCACTGTAGACGTTGCTAGAGGCGTAGGAAACGATTATTCTGCCTTTACTGTAATTGATATTACTCAGTTTCCACATAAGGTAGTTGCAAAGTATAGGAATAATGAGATTAAACCTATGCTATTTCCAAGTATCATTAATGAGGCTGCAACAGCATATAACAATGCTTATATATTATGTGAGGTAAATGATGTTGGAGATCAAGTAGCAAGTATCCTTCAATATGATTTAGAATATAATAATCTTCTCATGTGCTCTATGAGAGGTAGAGCTGGGCAAATTGTTGGTCAAGGGTTTTCTGGAAAGAAAACTCAACTTGGCGTTAAGATGTCTAAGACAGTTAAAAAAGTCGGATGTCTTAATCTTAAGACGATGATTGAAGAGAATAAACTTTTTTTGAATGATTATGAAATCATCAGTGAACTAACAACATTTATTCAAAAGCATAATTCATTTGAGGCTGAAGAAGGTTGTAATGATGACCTTGCAATGTGCTTGGTAATTTATGCATGGTTAGTTGCACAAGATTATTTTAAAGAACTTACTGATCAAGATGTAAGGAAAAGATTATATGAAGAACAAAAAAATCAAATTGAGCAAGATATGTCACCTTTTGGATTTATTTCTGATGGTTTAGATGAAAGTAGTTTTGTTGATAATGACGGAGACAGGTGGTATGTAGACGAATATGGAGATAGAGCGTATATGTGGGAGTATATGTAATGGATTTAGATCGGCAAATTAAATTAGGACATTTACTACTTACGGATAGAATATGTAGAATATGCGGTGAGGAAAAGAATTTAATAGAAAGTTTTTATAGAACCAGAAAGGATAGGGGACCAGTAGCTTCATCATATTCTTATGAATGTAAAGAGTGTACAATAAAAAGAATAGTCACAAGTAGAACAGTATCAAGAGTTCTCGATAGATGGGAATATCCCGATTGGTAGATATTCACGTCAGATTTCCCCCATGAAAAGTAACTTTTTAATAAATATTTTTTAGTTAAACTGAGATTTACGGAGAAAAACATGGCGACTCCTCAATTATCTCCAGGCGTACTCGTCAGAGAGGTTGATTTAACAGTAGGAAGAGCTGATAATGTTTTAGATAACATTGGAGCAATTGCAGGTCCTTTTGCACTTGGTCCAGTTGAAGAACCAATTGATATTACTAACGAAAGAGAACTTATCAATGTATTCGGAAAACCACTGTCAACTGACGGACAATATGAATATTGGATGAGTGCATCTTCATTCCTTTCATATGGTGGTGTTCTTAAGGTTGCTCGTGTAGATGGAGACAACCTAGTAAATGCTAATGCTATCAGAAACTCAGCAGGTATCTCTACCGCAGGAGTTCCTACACTCAAAATTAAGAATTTTGATGCTTATGAAGCAGGTCCATTTGATGAAGATACTGGACTTAATTACATTTTTGCTGCTAAAAATCCAGGGTCTTGGTCAAACAATCTTAAAGTATGTGTAATTGATGATAAGGCAGATCAAATCCTTAAAGTAGGATCTGCAGTAACTACAAATGTTACTGTTGGAATGGGCATTACAACTACTTTAACAAATGTACCATCTGCTGGAATTGGAACAACTTCACTATTTAATGGATACTTAAAGGGTATTGTGACAGGAATTGGGGCAAGCACGGTTGAAGTAAAAATTGTTTCCGCTGTAGACACAAACAACGTCGAAACATTAGTAACATATGCACAAAAGTCACAACTAAGATCATTTAGAACTTCAAGTGGGACTGGAAACTTAACAGTTGACTTTATCACAAGTGCTGGTGTTGCAACAACTTCTGCAACAATTGACACTGGAGCGTCACCAATTTTAGATTGGTACAACCAGCAAGTACTACAACTTACGAATACTTCGATTTACTGGAGTTCAATTGCACCAAAACCAGGAACAAGTCAGTATTCTGCACAAAGAAATGGTAGGAGTGATGAGATTCACGTTGTAGTTGTAGATGATACCGGAACAGTAACTGGTATTCAAGGCAACCTACTTGAAAAACATATTGGCATTTCTAAAGCATCTGATTCTGTTTCTGCAGTCAATTCTCCACAAAAAAATTGGTGGAAAAATTATCTTGCAATATATTCAAACTATGTTTATGCTGGAGATAATCCTTCGGATAACTTAGTTCCAAATGAAACAGTTGTTCAAACTGGATTTAGTACTGGATTCGTAGGTTTTACAACAGCAGAAGGTCTTTGGAACTTACAGGCTCAAGATAGAACTTTTAGTGCCTTAGGAAACGTAACTTATACATTATCCGGCGGTAAAGATTATGGTAATGGTGGAGGAATGGTTGCGACCTTAGGAGATCTCTTTACTGCATATAACCTCTTCTCAAATGCAGATGAAATTGCAGTTGATTATTTGATCATGGGTCCTGGTTTAGGAAATAAATTTGAATCTCAGGCAAAAGCAAATCATTTGATTTCTATTGCTAATGGAAGAAAGGATTGCGTTGCGGTAATTTCTCCACATCGTGCAGATGTAGTAGATCTTACAAATACTGATACGCAAACCGATAATATCTTAGAGTTCTTCTCACCACTTTCTTCTTCATCTTACGCAGTATTTGATAGTGGATATAAGTACACCTACGATAGATTTAATAATAAGTTCCGTTGGGTTCCTTGCAACCCAGATGTTGCTGGATTAATGGTCAGAACTTCCATTACCGCTTATCCTTGGTTCTCGCCTGCAGGACAGCAAAGAGGAATTTTGAATAATGCAATTAAACTTGCATTTAATCCAAGCAAAGCACAAAGAGATCAACTCTATCCACAGAGAATTAACTCAATCGTTAATCAACCCGGCATTGGTATTCTTCTATTTGGCGATAAGACTGCTCTTGGATATGCATCTGCATTTGATAGAATCAACGTTCGTCGCCTGTTCCTCACTGTTGAGCAAGCACTTCAAAAGAGTGCTCAAGCACAACTTTTTGAACTCAATGATGAGATCACAAGAGCAAACTTTAGAAACATCGTTGAACCATACCTCCGCGATGTTCAAGCAAAACGTGGTCTTTATGGATTCTTAGTTGTTTGTGATACAACAAATAACACTCCAGATGTTATTGATAACAATGAGTTTAGAGCCGACATTTATCTGAAACCTGCTAAGTCAATTAACTATGTAACACTAACATTCGTTGCTACCAGAACGGGTGTAAGTTTTGAAGAAGTTGCTGGTACTGTTTGATTTTAATTAGACACTTAAAAGGAGGAACTAAAAATGGCAGAATCCACTATTCAAAAATTTAAGTCTACATTGATTGGCGGCGGGGCCCGCCCCAATCTATTTGAAGTTCGCATTCCTGGAGCAATTCCAGGAGGTGGAACACTTGATGACACGTTTTCTATTTTATGCAAGGCTTCAACTCTTCCTGCATCAAGCATCGGTATGATTGATGTTCCATTTAGAGGAAGAAATTTTAAAGTAGCTGGAGATAGAACGTATGATGAATGGTCAGTAACAGTCATTAATGATGAAAACTTTAGTATCAGAAGAGTATTTGAAGATTGGATGAACTTTATTGGACAATATGGAGATTCCAGTGGTGCAACTGATCCCAACAGTTATATGGTCGATGCTTATGTTAAGCAATTGACTAGGTTGCCAGCAAATGTTAGAACAACTGGAGGAGATGCAGGAACTGGTCAAGGATTAAGCACTAATAATGCTGGCACACCTGTAGAGACTATTTACAAGTTTCATGATATCTTCCCAACTTCTATTAGTGCAATTGATCTAAGTTATGATTCAACTAATACTATTGAAGAGTTCTCAGTTTCATTCCAAGTTCAATACTGGACTCCTGCGCTAAAAGGAGAAATAGGAGAATAATAAATACTTATTATTCAATTAAGTATAAAATAAATTATGGCGAAACTATTTGGTTTTTCGATTGAAGATAACAATTCATTATCTCAAAGTTCGGTTTCCCCCGTTCCCCCAAATAAGGAGGACGGGGTTGACCATTATCTGAGTAGTGGTTTTTTTGGTTCTTATGTAGATATTGAGGGTGTTTATAGAACAGAGTTTGATCTCATTAAAAGATATCGTGAAATGGCTCTTCACCCAGAATGCGATAGTGCTATTGAAGATATTGTTAACGAAGCTATAGTATCGGATACAAATGATAGTCCCGTCCAAATTGATTTGGATAATCTGAATGCAAGTGATGGTATTAAGAAAAAAATCAGACAAGAATTCAAATATATTTTAGAACTTTTAGATTTTGATAAAAAATCTCATGAAATTTACAGAAATTGGTATATTGACGGTAGACTTTACTACCATAAAATAATAGATTTAAAAAATCCAGAGGCGGGTATACAAGAATTGAGGTATATTGACGCAATGAAAATGCGTTATGTACGTCAGGCTAAAAAAAAGGAAAGCGACAAATATAAACTTTCAAATAGAACAGTCAATAATCCAATGGATTATGACTTTCCTGAAATTGAAGAATACTTTATCTATGAACCAAAAATGTCATATCCCACAGGAACTCCATCTCCAGGATCTTTAGGTGGGTCAAATGCTGGAATCAAAATGACAAAAGATTCCATTACTTATTGTACATCTGGACTGGTAGATAGAAATAAAGGTTCAACTCTTTCTTATCTCCATAAAGCAATTAAGTCACTCAATCAACTTAGAATGATTGAAGACTCACTAGTAATTTATCGTCTTTCTCGCGCACCAGAAAGAAGGATTTTCTATATTGATGTTGGCAATTTACCAAAAGTAAAAGCAGAGCAATATCTCAGAGATGTTATGATGAGGTATCGCAATAAACTTGTTTACGATGCAAATACGGGAGAAATTCGTGATGATAAAAAGTTTATGGCGATGCTTGAAGATTTTTGGCTCCCAAGAAGGGAAGGTGGTAGAGGCACAGAAATCTCAACTCTTCCCGGAGGACAAAATCTTGGAGAAATCACAGATATTAATTATTTCCAGAAAAAACTTTATCGTTCGTTGAATGTTCCACCATCAAGAATGGACGGAGAAGGTGGTTTTAATCTTGGTCGTTCTTCTGAAATTTTGCGCGATGAAGTTAAGTTCAGTAAGTTTGTTTCGAGATTGAGAAAGAGATTTTCACATATGTTCAGTGATATGCTGAAAACTCAGTTAATTCTTAAAAACATTATTACACCAGAAGATTGGGCAATAATGGATGAGCATATTCAGTATGATTTCTTATATGATAATCATTTTGCAGAACTTAAAGATGCAGAACTACTCAATGAAAGATTGAGTATGGTTCAAGTTGCTGAACCATATGTTGGAAAATATTTCTCTCAGGATTATGTAAGACGTAAAATTCTAAGACAAACTGATAGTGAAATTATTGAGCAAGATGCTATTATTGAAAAAGAAATTAAAGATGGTATTATTCCAGATCCAAATATGACAATAGATCCAACTACTGGTATGCCATTAGGTCCAGAGTCTGCTGGTATGGATTTGGGTCAACCAGTTATGGAACCAGATTTACGTTCTGATGAAAAAATGACGCAAATTGATACTAAAGCAATTGAAATGCCAAAGGGTGGTGAGATATAAATAAAAACGACTCTTAATTGGACTAATAAAAATGGATGATTTACTGGATATGATTGTTGCGGATGAGTCCCCATCTAATATCAGCGATAAAATCAAAGATCTCTTGTTTGCAAAAGCATCCGAAAAGATTGATGAAATTCGTCCCGCAGTGGCAATGAGTATGTTTGATGTAGATCAAAACGAGGAATGACATGAAATCTTTCAAGCAATTTATCTCAGAATCAGTTAATATTGCTGGAGATTTCACAGGAAATCTTTATATCAACTCACAATCAGAACAACCACAACAAGTCGGTGAGGAATATGTTGCCGATGTAATGTGGCAGGGAAGTTTATATCGTTTAGAACTTATTACTAAAAACGGAATTCCATCAACTAGAGATCTTGGTGAGCAACTTCAATCCGACTATCCTGGAGCAGTTGTTCATCAAATTTATCCCGTTGTGGAAAAGAATTTAAATATTAAAAACGTACAAAGATATCACCCATCTAAATTAGAATGGATTGATTGATAAATGGCACAGTGGAATAAGACTAAACAAGATTATTTAAATCAAGAAAGAAGCCTACATGAAGTCTATATTCGTGCAGATCAATATGGAAACATACTAAACGATGGTGCCACTTCTAGAAGTGCTTTTGGAGAACTACTCACAGTCACTCCAACTCCAATCATTCAATTTGATGGAATTTATGGACTTGACCCAAATAAAGTTGAAAGATATGAATTTGGAACAGGAATTACAACTTCAAATCATTTAATTGAAGCATCAACAGGAACTGGTGCTTATGGTTATGGAGTTGTTCGTTCCAAAAAAACAGTAAGATATCGTCCTGGACAAGGTGCTCTTGCAAGATTTACTGCAAAGTTTGATGTTGGAAGAACGGGTTATACACAAAGAGCAGGATTCTTTACACAAGAACAAGCACTTCAGGTTGGATACAATACTGATGGTAAGTTTGGTATTGTTCGTGCAAATGGAGGTAAAGCACATCTTCACAGATTTACTATTGATACTAAAGCATCAGGAACAGAAAATATCACAGTTACTCTTGCAGGAACTGCAACGACTGTAAGTATTGGTGCGGGAACAACTACTTTTGATAATGCTGCTGGAATAGGAACACAAAAATTTCCAGGATGGACTGTTGATTATAGAAGTAATGAAATAATGTTCATATCAAATAGTCTTGGACCCAAGAGTGGAACATTCTCTATGACGAGTAATGGAACACTTGTAGCAACATCAACTACTGCACAAACGGGAGTAAATCAAACAGAACACTGGACTTATCAGGAAGATTGGAACCTTGATAATTTAACTGGTGTTGGTGGGACATCCAATCCTTCTTTGGTTACTCTTAATCCACAAACATTAAATGTATTCCAAATCAATTTCCGTTGGTTGGGTGCTGGTGAGATGCATTATGCAATAGAAAATCCAACTAATGGTGATATGATTTTTATTCACCACGAGCATTATAGTAATCAAAATACTACAGTCCATTTAGATAATCCATCATTAAAGATTGGATATGTTGCTGCAGAACTCTCAGGTAATAGTGGATTGGGAGTAACAATATCTGGAGCATCAATTTTAGGTGCTATTGAGGGTCCTATTTCTCCAGTAGATTATCCAGTTGCAGCATATTCATCAAGGACTACTTCAATACCAGCAGATACTATTACACATTTACTTTCAATTAAAGGAAATATTACATCAAATAATAAAATTAATTCTAGGGAAATTATAGTTAAAAAACTAACTTGCGGTGCTAAAACTGCGGGTGATGCTCCCTGTTTGGTGTATTTGTATCTTGAACCGACTTATTCAGTAACTCCAAGTTTTACAAAAGTTGGTAATGCTTCTGCATATTCTACTACAGATGCAACAATCACAGGAACTCCTTTAGCAGTTTTTGTTATTACCTCAGGTTCTTCTGAAACTATTGATATTTCAGATTTGAGAATAGTTTTACCACCAAAAACAAGACTTGCATTAGCAATTAGTTCTTCTGGACAGATAAACAGAGTTGATGCTGGCATTACATTTATTGAGGATTGATTAAATAATAAATAACTAATAATAAATAACTAATAATAATATCTCATAAAATGCAAAGGACAAAAATATTTGCGTCTGAAATCGCTTTACCGACGACTGCAGGTACTGCATCAAGTATCAGTGAATCAACTTGCGTAAGATTATATAACGGAAACTCTGGTGTTGCAACAGTAAGTATTTCAAGCACTGTTGGTGCTGCAGATACTGCATCATTTACTATGCCACAAAATACTGTTGAGTTTTTAGAAAAACCAGCATCTTATGTTATTTGGTCATCATCATCATTAGTAAAAGCAGCAAAAGTAGGATTTACCAACTAAGAACTATGAAACTCATCACAGAAGAAATCGAAAAGGTTGAAGTTATTACCGAAGGAACTGGTAAAAACCAAAAACTTTTTATTCAAGGTCCTTTCCTTCAGGCAGAATGTGTAAACCGTAATGGACGTATGTATCCTATGTCTATTATGGAACGTGAAGTAAAAAGGTACACTGAACAGTATGTAAATAAGGGTCGTGCTCTTGGAGAACTTGGTCATCCAGATGGTCCTACAGTAAATCTAGATCGTGTTTCTCATATGATTGTTTCACTTTGTCGTGAAGGAAACAATTTTATCGGTAAAGCTCAGATTCTTTCTACTCCAATGGGTAAAATTGCAGAATCACTTCTCAAAGAAGGTGTAACTCTTGGCGTTTCTTCTCGTGGTATTGGATCACTGAGAGAAAATATCAGAGGTGGTTATAAGGAAGTTGGTGAAGACTTTATGCTTGCAACTGCAGCTGATATTGTTGCTGATCCTTCTGCTCCTGATGCATTCGTTCAGGGAATCATGGAAGGCGTTGAGTGGATTTATGACGCATCAAGAAATGACTGGTTAATTGATAAAACCAAAAATGAAATTAATAGATTGGTTGATCAAAAAATACTTGAAGAGTATAAATTAAGTCTATTTAATGAGTTTTTAAATAATCTTTGATGATAATGGAATATTATGTTTATGCCTTAATTGATCCAATTAATAAAACTCCATTTTATATTGGTAAAGGAAAAGGTGATAGATGTAATGCACACCTTAAAGGATACGCAAACTATAATGAAAAGAAATTAAATTATATTGATAATATAAGAAAATTAGGATTTGAACCAATAGTATATAAAATTGTTGAAAATTTATCTAATCAAAATTCACTAAAAATAGAATCCTCTTTGATATCTTATTACAAACAATTTCTAACAAACAAAGATATAGTGGTTCCAGATAGAACTGGTTGCAAATTATCAAACAAACATAAAAATAATTTGAGAACAAAAAATTTAGGCAAAAAATTAACTGAAGATCATAAAAGAAAAATAGGTGACGTAAACAAACACATTCCAAACTATGAAATAAATAATCCATATGTAGATAATTCTACAAAAAGAAACGAGGGTTCAAAAAATCCAAATTCTAAAAAAATTATTTGTAATGGTATTACATTTGGTTGTATGAAAGATGCTTATGAATACTTCAATGTTTCTAAGCAGACTTTTAAAAAAAGATATGAATATGAGATACTATTGTAATTTATTAATTTATAAATAAATATAGTTTATAACTAAAGGTTAAACGGAGAGTTCAAATGTCTCGTGGAGATTTACAAGAAATGGAAGTAGGCACAAAGCAATCCAGAACCGCTGTCAATGCAAATGCTAAGGCAGGGGATCCAATGCAAAAAGCAGGTAGTAATGCTTCTGGAGTTATGGCTCCTGGACAAACTGGTAGTTGGGAGGATCTTGGAGGTCCTACTCCGGACAACTATCGTCCAGATGACGATTCTGCAAAACTCAGAGAACCTGGAGCAACGCTTAAGCAAGTTAAGGATGTTGTAAATAAAGGTGCTTCACCTGCAGATCCGATGAAAGGTCTTCACAAGGAAGAAGAGGAACTGGAAGATGAAGATCTAATCGAAGAAGAAGTTGATGAAGAAGATGACATCGTAGAAGCGAAAGAAGAGGAAGAGGAAGAGGAAGAGGAAGTCGGTAAGAAAAAAGGTAAGAAGGAAGATGAAGATGAGGAAGAGGAAGAGGAAGATATGAAAGAAGAGTTTGATATCGAAGAAGATGTCAATGCTCTTCTTGAAGGTGAGGAACTTTCTGAAGAATTCCAAGAGAAAGCACGCATCATTTTTGAAGCTGCTCTTCGCTCCAAAGTTTCTCAGATTCAAGAAGCAATTGAGGAGCAATATGCAGTTGCACTCGCAGAGGAAGTTGAAGAAATTAAAACAGAACTCAGCGAGCGTGTAGATGCTTATCTTGAGTATGTTGCTGATGAGTGGATTCAAGAAAATGCACTCGTCATTGAACAAGGTCTTAAGACCGAAATGACCGAATCATTCCTTGCTGGAATGAAGGGTCTTTTTGAAGAACATTATGTATCAATCCCTGAAGATAAATATGATGTGCTTGAGAGTATGGTAGAAAAACTTGATGAAATGGAGACAAAACTCAACGAGCAAATCGAAAAGAATGTTTCCCTAAACAAGCGTCTCGCAGAGGCGGTTGCTGATGGAATCTTTGAACAGGTCTCTGAAGGTCTTGCAGACACTCAGAAAGACAAGCTCGCTTCACTTACCGAAAGTGTTGAGTTTGAAAGTGAAACAGAATATCGTGAAAAACTGGAGACTTTGAAGGAATCATATTTCCCTTCAAGAGTAGCTTCTCCATCAGCTAAAACTGAAACTTTATCGGAAGGTGTAGACGTTGCTCCGGAGCAAGTCTCTGACTCAATGGCTGCATATCTGAGAACGCTTTCAGCATTCAGCAAATAATTGAATTTAATATAATTCAAACCCAAAAAACACAATTAGTAAAAAGGTAAAACGCAAATGTTTCATTCAGAACATCTGCAGGAAAAGTGGGCACCTCTTCTAGACTATCAGGGTCTTGATCCAATCAAAGATTCTCATCGTAGAGCTGTAACCGCTGTCCTGCTCGAAAACCAAGAAAAG
>Ga0208784_1000022_pt1 | contig 68676 bp, 70 predicted proteins | sample DEB19_08_DNA_FD_184531 | JGI IMG/M metagenome (GOLD analysis project Ga0208784, IMG submission 184531) | Aqueous microbial communities from the Delaware River and Bay under freshwater to marine salinity gradient to study organic matter... | ecosystem: Environmental > Aquatic > Marine > Coastal ... | reverse complement strand
GTTGACCCAATAGAGTCGGCCCCAAAAACCGTACAAGGAACACCAACACCACTAGAACTTTGGGATAGTTTCAAATCTTTTAACGACAAATGGATTTCAGGAACTGATGTAAAAAGTAAAACTCTATTTGAGGATATTATGATTTTAGATAGAGCAAGTAGAGATATTGGACATAAGTTTTTTGTTGATATAGAGTTATTAAAGAATAGAATGAAAACTATTACAGTTGAAATGTCAGTTAAAACATTTGTTAATTCAATACTACAAGAAAATAGATTTGTTGTTATGAATCTACCTTCTTATATGAACTTTTATGGAATACAAGACCCTGTAAAAAATGGTAAACCTAAAGTGGAACCTTTGAATGAATTTGCAAACTCCTTGTTTGGGACATTTACCAATGTCGACTATAGAAATTCCACATCAAAAATGATTTGTATTTATGGTGGAAAACCAAGTAGTCATTTAGAAATAAATAAAAATATTGACTATAGATATAGAAATGATTCTTTTGATATTACAAAAGCGGCCGATAATCCTGTAGTAGATTCATTGAAAGATAAGACCGACCACGCATTATCAAACAAAGTAGTTGGATTCAACGTTGATATTGGACCTCAAAACCAAGGTGTTTTCAGTAATTTTTCTGTGTCACAAGAACAAGGATTAGCCACCGCTGAATCTATGAGAATATTAAATGATATGGCTAATTTAGGTGGTAATAGAGCCGCTTCAACACAAAGTAATTCTTTATTCAACGTATATAAAAATAGAAGTTATAGTTGTTCGGTAGAAATGATGGGTAATGCTATGATTCAACCAACAATGTATTTTAATTTGAGATATGTTCCAATGTTTAGTGGTCCATATATGATAACAGGAGTTGAACATACTATAGGTTCAGGTGACTTTAAAACAAGATTTACAGGTGTTAGACAACCTGTTGCTAATCTACCAATTTTAGACGATTATCTACAAACTTTATTGAAGAGTTTGGTAAAAATTGTTAAAGATGAAATTGAACAACAAAAACAAAAAGCGGCAAGTGCAAACGCAGTCACAAGTGGACAAGCGGCAAACTCCGTAAACGCACAAGCTTCTGAAGAAACTAAAACAGGAAACAACTCAGGATGTGTACCAACTATAACTAATTTCACAACTTACGAACCAACTATTGACCCACCTAGTACAATACTTTCAGCTCGCGATATGGCAACAAATGTTAGTTTAATTTCAAACACATTTACAATATCCAATAAAGACGCTTTGGGACAACTATTGTTCATTTCAGCGTATATAGGAAGTTGGAATGGAACTAATTTTAGTGGTCCATCGAATAATTTTACTGAGTTAACTTTAACCACAAGTTGGGGAGGACAAAACACTTATCTAAACAAATCAAAAAAATATTATTGTGGAAAAAATTCATCAACAAATTTACCATTTGCGGTTTTTGAAAATACGGTTGATAATTTAGAAATGTTAGCTAACTATCTGAAAAATTACGTTGTGGCATCAAAAGTTGTAAAAGGTGATGTAGATAAATTAACTGACCTTTGGACTAAAAATGTGGCATCTAAAGGTGCACCTGTAGGCCCAGGATTAGATACACAATATATAAAAGAAAAAGTTAAAAAAGCTTTGATTTTATATGATGGGTTATCAGTGTAAATTTTACCAGATTTCGATATATTTATAAAAAAAAGTTATGAACGTAAAATTATTATTAGACAATTATTTAGGTAAAAACATCAGACACACCGAAAAAGATTTGGGTGATGGTTCTAAACAAGTATGTGATTTAGATACTGGTGAATGTTATATTGTTAGAATGAAAGATGGTTTGATTGAAAGAGTTGATAATACATTAAAAACAAATAAAAAAATTCAGGTTGAAACTTTACACGGAGTTAAACAACTTTTAAATGGATAATCCTATGAAAATAGATGTTAAAATTTTAGATGAAATAAACAGATATAAAAAAATAAACACTTATATATCTGAACAAGACGCTCCACCACCGGCACCTACAGGTGATGAAGGAGCGACTCCACCACCGGCACCTACAACAGACGCTCCGGCACCAGCCCCAGCTCCAACTGATACACCAACACCTCCAACAGATACCAAAGAACCTGAAAAAGTTGATTTGGATACTGACAAGGACGTAGAAAAAGTTGGTGATGAATCAAAAAACAAAAAAGAAATCGAAGTTACAGATTTAGTGAAATCTCAAAAAAATATACAAACAAAACAAGATGACTACTTTGATAATCTTTTTAAATCTTTGAACAACTTAGAACAAAAACTTTCAGATATGGATAAAATAATGGATAAATTAAATTCGTTAGAAATGAAAGTTGAAAAATATAGAATTAAATCTCCTGAAGAAAAAATGGAATTAAGAACATTAGATTCAGGACCATACAATCAAAAACTAACTGATTTCTTTCACGATAAAGAATCGGATTTCGAAAAGTCAGGAAAAGAACAATATATTCTTACTAAAGATGATGTTGAAGATTATTCTCCGGCAGAAATCAAAAGGAGTTTTAGAAACTTCGAAGGTGACACTTTCACCAATATTTAATCAAAGGGGTCTGAAAAGACCCTTTTTTATTTGACTATATCCTATCATAGTTTTATATTTGTTTTATTAATTAACTAAAAATATATAATATGGCGACAAATTCCTTAGACGCAGTACTTTCGCAGTACGAACAATCGAAACAAGGTGCTTCATCACCTTACAAAATGTCTCAAGAAGACAGAATGAAAAAATACTTTGCGGCAATCCTCAAAGAAAGTGAAAAACAAGCTCAACGAAGATTACGAATTCTTCCTACTCCAGATGGAAGTTCGCCATTCAAAGAAGTTTGGTTTCACGAAGTACAAGTGGATGGTAAATGGCAAAAGTTTTATGACCCAGGTAAGAACGATAATCAACGTTCACCATTATCTGAAGTTTATGAAGAACTTATGTCTACTGGTAAAGAGTCAGATAAAGAACTGGCAAAACAATATAAACCACGTAAATTTTATATTGTAAAAGTTATTGACCGAGACAATGAACAAGATGGACCTAAGTTTTGGAGGTTTAAACACAACTATAAAAACGAAGGTATCTTAGATAAAATTATTCCAATATGGAGACAAAAGGGTGATATCACCGATGCAGAAACAGGACGTGATATTATTCTTGAACTCACTAAAGCTAAAACTCCAAAAGGAGCGTACTATACGGTAATCCAGACCGTAATGTATGATGACCCATCACCAGTTCATAAAGATAAAGAAACTTCAAAATCTTGGGTTGAAGATACTATGACTTGGGCGGATGTTTATTCAAAAAAACCTGAGGAATACCTTGAAGCAATTGCACGAGGAGAAACTCCACGTTGGGACTCAGATGCTGGAAAATACGTTTTTGCAAGTACTACTGAATCTGTAACAACTATAGGAGGTTCTAAAGTGGCTGACCCCCAAGATAATGATGAACCTGATAATGATTTACCTTTTTAAAAAGGTAAATTAAAATTATTTTCCGCCATTTTAATATATTTATAAGTTAAATAGTTGCAATGGCGGAAAATACTTTGAAAAAATGTTTCAAATGTCAAGAATTTAAATGTTTGGATGAATTTTACAAACATAAATCTATGTTGGATGGACATCTCAACAAGTGTAAAAAATGTACTAAGATAGATGTCAAAAAAAGAGAAGACTTATTGAGGCAAGACAAAAAATGGTTGGAAAAAGAACGTGAACGAAACAGAAAACGTTATTATAGATTGAATTACCAAAATAGATGGAGACCAACCACTGAGTCAAAAAGGGAAACTATAAAAAAGTATAGACAAAAATATCCTGAAAAATACTTAGCATCTAAATACACTGAAATTTTTTTAACTAAAAAAAAGGGGTTACATCTACATCATTGGTCTTACTCACAAGAAGATTGGTTGGACGTTATAGAATTGAATATAAGAAATCATAATATGATTCATAGATTTTTAATTTATAAACCTGAGATTAAAAAGTACTCAAATCTAGAAGGTGTACTACTTGATACAAAAGAAAAACACATAGAATTTATAGAAGAAATAATTAAAAAATATAAAAACTAAAATTGTATGGACAATAGCATAGACAAAGTGTCCATGCTTTCTTATACTTAAAATAATGGAAAACAGAATTAAAGAAAAAATGTTTGACGCTTTGGTAACAAAGTATCGTAGTCAAATGTTAGAAGCCGAATCATCACTTATGGTTTATTTTAACTCCCCTGTCGGTATTGGAGAACATCCCCAACACATCGAAGAGATGGATAAATTAGTAGAAAAGATTGCAAATGCAAAAGACAAATTGGAAACTTTCGAAGAGTTCTACAAATATAATATCAGATAATTATGGCAATTAAAAAGAATGATTTTAGTTCGGTAAAGAAAAAATTCTCTACTTCAGCAAAGTACAAACCACAACGTTTCTTTGATTTAGGAACAGAGTTTTTAGATGCGGTTGGATTACCTGGCCCTGCAATTGGTCACTTAAATATGTTTCTTGGTCACTCTGATACAGGAAAAACAACTGCACTTATTAAAACTGCGGTTGATTGTCAAAAGAAAGGAATTCTTCCGGTGTTTATTATTACTGAACAAAAATGGAGTTTCGAACACGCAAAACTTATGGGTTTTGAATGTGAAGAAGTTGTTGATACAGAAACAGGTGAAGTAGATTGGGATGGGTTTTTTATATTCAATAATAACTTTGATTATATCGAACAAATTACGGACTACATTAATAGTTTGTTAGACGCTCAAGAAAAAGGTGAACTTGAATATAGTTTATGTATAATGTGGGATTCTGTTGGTTCTGTTCCTTGTAAAATGACTTTTGAAGGGCGTGGTGGAAAACAACATAATGCTAGTACACTCGCAGATAAAATTGGAATGGGTATTAACCAAAGGATTTCAGGTTCAAGGAAATCTGACTCAAAGTTTGAAAACACATTAGTTATAGTAAATCAACCTTGGGTTCAACTACCCGACAACCCTTTTGGGCAACCCAAAATTAAAAGTAAAGGTGGTGAGGCTATATGGTTAAACTCATCTTTAGTATTTTTATTTGGAAATCAAAAAGATGCTGGTACAACTAAAATTACTGCCACAAAAGACAAAAGAAATGTTAAGTTTGCTTCAAGAACAAAAGTTTCGGTTTTAAAAAATCATATAAATGGTTTGGGTTATGATGATGGACGTATTATAGTAACTCCTCACGGATTCATTTCAGGAAAAGATACCACTGAAGAAAAAACTTCGATTGAAAAATACAAAAAAGAATATTCTGAATATTGGAAAAACATACTTGGTGCTGAGGGTGACTTTGACTTGAAAGAAGAAAAACCGGAAGAATAACCTATTTATAGTAGTGGAAACAAAAGTTTGTTCAAAATGTAAACTCGAAAAAGAATTGACAGAATTTAACAAACAATCAAGAGTTAAATGTGGTTTAAGGAGTAATTGTAGGGAATGTCAAAGAAAAGAAAGTAAAAAATACAAACTCGAAAACAAGGACAAAATTAAAAAATACAACGACGAGTGGAACAAAAAAAATTCAGAATACTACGAAAAGTATTTCAAAGAATATTACATTACTAATTACGAAAGAGAAAAACAACGTAAAAAAAATTGGTTCGAAAATAACAAAAACTATTTGAATAATTATAACAAACAAAGAAAAAAACGAGATATGTTGTTCAAAATTATTTCAGATATGAGAAATTCAGTAAATAGATATATCAAATATAAATCAAAACGTACTTTTGAAATCGTTGGTTGTACACCAGAATTTCTTAAGGAATATTTAGAAAAACAATTCAAAGATGGTATGAGCTGGGAAAATAGACATTTGTTTCACATTGACCATATAATACCTTTATCTTCCGCAAAAACTGAAAAGGAAATTTATAAATTATGTCATTACACAAACCTACAACCACTCTGGGTTGATGAAAATTTGAAAAAAAGTAACAAAATTGTAGAACCATTTAAATAAACCTAAGTGATTAAAACATTATTAGTTGACGGAAATAATCTGTTAAAAATAGGATTCCACGGGGTAAAAGAATTTTATCACGATGGTAGACACGTAGGTGGATTATGGCACTTTGTTAATACTTTAAGAAAGATTATTGAAGAAAAAAATTTCGATAAAGTAGTCGTTTTTTGGGACGCTCAAGGTTCTAGTTCAAATAGAAAATTAATATATCCCAAATACAAAGAAAACCGAAAAAATTCTTATACAGAAAGCAAGGAAGAATCTTACGAAACTCAAAAAAGTCGAATCAAATCTTATTTAGAAGAAACTTTTATTAGACAAATTGAGTGTGTAAATAATGAAGCGGACGATTTAATTGCTTATTATTGTAAAATTTCTGATAACGAGTTTAAAACTATTTTTTCGTCGGATGGTGACTTGACTCAACTTATTTCAGAAAAAGTTGTGGTTTATTCACCCCTATTAAGGGTAACTTATAAAAAGGGAGACAAAATAAAGTTCAAAAATTTAGATATCCCCCATTTCAATGTTTTAACCTACAAAATACTTTCGGGTGATAAGTCAGATAATATTGATGGAATACAACTTTTAGGTGAAAAAACTTTAATAAAATTATTTCCTGAGCTACTTGAAAAAGAGGTTAAAGTTTCAGATATTTTAACCAAGGCAGAACAATTACTTACAGAAGATAAAGATAACGTGGCTTTGAAAAATTTACTATCAGGTAAAACAAAAACGGGTATTTTTGGTAATGAGTTTTTTTACATTAACGATAAAATCGTTAATTTAGACAACCCTTTGATTACTGATGAAGGTAAACAAATAGTTGAGCTTTATTATAATGAAACATTAGACCCTGAAGGTCGAGGTTATAAGAACCTAATGAAGATGATGATGGAGGATGGTTTATTTAAATTCCTTCCCAAATCAGATGACGCTTGGGTTTATTTTTTAAAACCATTTTTAAAACTAACAAGAAAAGAAAAAAAGAAATATGAATCAAACAAGTAAACAACCAAATGAACAAGAAGTAACCAAATTAGAGTTTCTTCTTACGGTAAACAACAATTTTATCGTACAACGTTTTTTTAACGTAAAGGACTTCAATCCTAAAGCCAAATCTTCCGTTGAACTTTATGAGTTCATCAGAAATTTTAAAGAAACCTTATTCCACGAATTAAAAATGAAATCTGTGGTGTATATGTTGGATAATTCCGCTGAAATCTATGACAATCCTGAAGTTCTAAATACTTCATATACAGATGGACCGGAAACTTTTAATATCTATTTAAAACATAACGACAGAGTTATAATGCATCGAGTATTTGACGCGAAATTATTCCCACCCAAAATTAGATATACTGTTGATGTTAGACCACATATTAGAAATTTATTGTATAGTTTAACTGATATTTTTTCTTCAAAAAATTTAACTTTCCAATATATGGAAAATGTCCAACTTCAATAATATTTATATAATACACTGATAGAATTTTATGGCGGCGAATAAAAATTTTGAGTATTTGGGAAGCACTTTTCAGTTACAACTTTTAAACCAAATCATTGTTGATAAGGAATTTGCCCGCTCCATTATTGATGTTATCCAAACAAATTATTTTGAAAATAAGTACTTCAAAATAATAATTCAAATGGTTAAAGAGTACTATAAAAAGTACGAACACACACCATCTTTTGAAACTTTAGAACAAATAACCAAAGCTGAACTCCAACAAGAATCAGCATCTAAGATAGTATTAGATACTCTTGGTAAAATCAAAAATGCTCCTGTTGAGGGTATGGATTTTGTTCAAGAAAAAAGTAAAAAGTTTTGTAAACAACAAGAGTTACAAAAAGCAATGTTATCGGTTCAAAAAATAATCGACGGGGGTGAATTCGAAAATTATGATAAAGCCGAACAACTAATAAGAGAGGCCCTACAAGTAGGAATTGTTGAGGAAGGCTCATCTGATGTTTTTAGTAATCTTGACGAAGTTTTAAACGAAGATTATAGACATCCAATTCCTATTGGAATACCAGGAATTGACAGATTACTTAAAGGTGGTTTAGCGAAAGGTGAAATAGGGGTTGTTTTAGCTCCTACAGGGGTAGGTAAAAGTACTATGTTAACTAAAATTGCGAATCATGCATTTAATTTAGGATACAACGTACTTCAAATATTTTTTGAGGACAATCCTAAAATTATTCAAAGAAAACATATAACTTTGTGGACTAAAATTCACCCCGACGAACTATCTATTAAGAAAGATGATGTTCTTAAAAAAGTGAAAGAGGTAAAAGAAACTATGACTAATAAGTTAATATTACAAAAATATCCCTCTGACACTATGACTATGTTACAAATCAAGAATTCTATTCGTAAAATGACTGCTGATGGTATTAAAATTGATTTGGTTCTTCTTGATTATATAGATTGTGTTGTTCCTGATAAAAATTTAGGTGATGAGTGGAAAAGTGAAGGTTCGGTTATGAGAGCTTTTGAAGCTATGTGTCACGAAATGGACATTGTCGGTTGGACAGCAACTCAAGGTAATAGAAGTTCAATCTCATCTGAAGTTGTAACTACAGACCAAATGGGTGGTTCAATCAAAAAAGCCCAAGTTGGACACGTAATCATATCTGTGGCAAAAACTTTACAACAAAAAGAGATGAAATTAGCGACAATTGCAATAACAAAATCACGTATTGGTGATGATGGTATAGTTTTTGAAAATTGTAAGTTTGATAATAGTATGTTGGAAATTGATACAGAAAGTTCAGTTACATTTTTAGGACTTGAAGAAAAACAAGAAGAAAAAAATAGAGAACGAATTAAAGACCTTATGGAAAAACGTAAACAAAAAACACAATAATAATTATGGAAAATATATTAAAAGAAAACCCAAACAGATTTGTAATCTTTCCAATTCAATATAATGATATTTGGGAATATTATAAAATGCATCAAGCGGCATTTTGGACCGCAGAAGAAATTGATTTATCAAATGATATTAGAGATTGGGAAAATCTGTCTGATAATGAAAGATACTTTGTAAAAAATGTACTTTCATTTTTTGCGGCATCCGATGGTATTGTAAATGAAAATCTGGCTGAGAATTTCTATCGTGAAGTACAATATCCTGAAGCTAAGTTCTTCTACGGATTTCAAATTGCTATGGAGAATATACACTCATTAATGTATTCACTTCTTATTGATACCTATGTGTCAAACCAACAAGAAAAAGACGAATGTTTTAACGCGATTGAAAGATTACCTGCTGTGGCTAAGAAAGCTAATTGGGCTTTAGAATGGATTAAAAACGCATCGTTTCAAGAACGACTTGTTGCTTTTGCGGCAGTTGAGGGAATTTTCTTTTCAGGTTCTTTTTGTTCTATATTTTGGTTAAAATCAAGAGGAATTATGCAAGGACTTTGTAACGCAAACGCTTTAATATTCAAAGATGAAAATTTACATTGTGATTTTGCAATTCATCTGTTAAATAATCACGTTGAAAACAAACCAAGTGAAAAACGTATTAAAGAAATATTATTATCGGCTTTGGAAATTGAGAAAGAGTTTATTACAGAATCTCTTCCGGTTTCTTTAATTGGTATGAACTCAAATTTAATGAAACAATACTTAGAATTTGTTGTAGATGGATTGTTATTAAAGTTTGGTTGTAAAAAACACTTTAATGTAGAACAACCATTCAAGTTTATGGAACAAATTGCGGTTGAAACTAAAGGTAATTTCTTTGAATCACGTACCGTCGAATATCAAAAAGCAAAATTAAATGAAACTTTAACATTTACCGACGACTTTTAATCTACTATCTTAATATACTATGATGTCTCTTAAAATTAAAAAAAGAAGTGGTGAAGACGCCGCTTTCAATCCTCAAAAAATATACAACAGGATTAAACGTTCTGCAAAAGGACTAAATGTGAATTCTGATGAAATTTTTATAAAGGTTATTACTTCAGTACCTGTTGAAGGTGAAATAACAACAAAAGAACTTGATAAACTTGTTTATGAAATTGCCGCAGCTTATACAGGGAGTCATCACGACTATTCTCGATTGGCTTCTTCAGTGGCAATATCTTCATACCACAAAGAAACAAACCCAAGTTTCTATGAAACTATGGTTGAGCTTCATAAGTCGGGTATAATAAATGATGAACTAATGACTATGGTTAGTTCTTATGGTTCATCTGAAATTGATAAAGTAATAAATCACGACAACGATTATAATTTTGATTATTTTGCTTGGCGTTCTTTACACGAAATGTATTTGTTAAAGTTACCAAGTGGAAAAACCATCGAAAGACCACAACATATGTATATGAGAGTTGCTTTGTGGGTAACCAAAACTTTTGAAGAGGCCGTATCATACTATAAATCACTTTCAAGTCAATTAATATCACCAGCGACTCCAATAATGATTAACTCAGGAACTAAAATTCCTCAGTTGGCGTCTTGTGTTCTTCATTATAATAACGAAGATTCAAGGTCAGGGCTATTGGACACGATTACCGATATTTCAACGTATTCAGCAGACGCTGCTGGTATTGGACTTTGTATGTCTAATATTAGAAGTAAAGAAACAAGAATATCCTCTTCAGGTGGATACGCTGGCGGTTTATTAAAATATCTAAAAATTGTTAATGAATCTCTGAGATTTTTTAATCAACAAGGACGACGACCTGGAAGTGCAGCGATTTACCTTGAACCTTGGCATAAGGACATTATGGATTTATTAGAGATTAAAAAGAACACAGGTGCTGAAGAGTTAAGAGCTCGTGATTTATTCACCGCACTTTGGATTCCTGATAATTTTATGAGAGCGGTTAAAACAAACTCTGATTGGTATTTGTTTTGTCCGAATGACATTAAAAAAGCGGGTATTAAACCTCTTCAAGAAACATATGGTACTGAGTATGAAGAAAACTACAATAAAGCGGTTTCTTTAGGGATTGGAAAGAAAGTTAAAGCACAAGATATCTGGTCCAAAATAGTTGAATCTCAAATAGAAACAGGAGTTCCATACTTATGTTCAAAAGATAACGCTAATCGTAAGACAAATCACTCAAACATAGGTGTAATCAAACAATCAAATCTTTGTAATGAAATTTACCAATATACCGATGAAAAAAACACAGCTATTTGTACACTTTCATCTATGGTTTTAAAAAATTTTATTGTTGATGGAAAGTTTGATTTCCTTCTTCTTTATAACGAAACAAGAAAAGTTGTCCGAGCTTTAAACAAAGTTATTGATATTAATAGTTACTCAACACAAAAAGGTAAAAAAGGTGGTTTAGAACAACGAGCAATTGCAATTGGAACACAAGGATTAGCTGATGTGTTTTATTTGATGGACTATGTGTTTACCGATGAAGAAGCTAAAACTTTAAACAAACAAATTTTTGAAACTATATATTTTGCGGCAATTTCTGAAAGTTGTGAATTGTGTAAAACTGGAGAATATAAACCTTACGACTATTTCCAAGGTTCACCAATGTCAAAAGGTGTTTTCCAATTTGATATGTGGGACAATCAACAATTATATTCTTCAGAAGAAAATAAACCTTCAGGATTATGGAATTGGGGTGATTTAAAAGAAAATGTAATGAAGTATGGTGTGTGTAATTCATTATTCACAGCACAAATGCCAGTCGCATCTTCAGCCAAAATTACTGGCTCATACGAAATGACAGAACCGGCTCACTCGGCAATTTTTAATAGAAGAGTTGTTGGTGGAGAAATTATGATTGTTAACAAATATTTGATTAATGATTTTGAAAAATTAGGTATTTGGTGTGAAGAATTGAAAAATGAAATCATTTTGAATGAGGGGTCTGTTCAAAACATTAACTTTAACACTTATTTAGATACCGAAGATAAAGGGTACTCTAAAAAAGTTAAAAGAATTGAACACCTTATTTTAAAATATAAAACCATTTGGGAAATCTCACAAAAAGAACTTATCAATATGGCGGCAGACAGAGCACCATACATTGACCAATCTCAATCTATGAACATTTATATGGGTAACCCTACTCTTTCAAAGATTACCTCTTCTCATTTCCACGCTTGGGAAAAAGGATTGAAAACATTGTGTTATTATGTGAGGACAAAAGCTATATCAACAGGGGCTAAACATTTAGCTTTGGATGTCTCTAAAGTTGAAAAACCAAAAAATGTTCCATTACCACCACCTGATTTTATAACTAAAAAACCCATCGACTCTGATTTTGAGTGTTTTGGTTGTTCGTCCTAATTAATAATTTATATAAATTAGTATAGACGGCGATAATTGCCGTGACCCGATATATATCGGGTTTTTTTATTTTCAAAAATTTTTATTGAAGTATATTTATTATGTAGATGGCAAAAGAGCCAACATATGGTATTAATTTTCCGTTCCGAGATTCTTTTAATGGTGGGTATTTGGATATGTCAAATACAACAGATGAAGAAATCAGAACGGATTTAGTTCATCTTCTATTAACAAGAAAGGGTACAAGATATTATTTACCTGATTTTGGGACGAGATTATATGAATATTTATTTGAACCTATGGATGGATTGACATTTTCTGAATTGGAAAATGAAATCAGAGATTCGGTGGAAGAATACATTCCAAATTTATTAATAAATAAAATTACTATTCAACCCGCATCAGATGGTGAAGAAGATAAAGGTACTTACATAAATTCTAATGATGATAGAGTTTACCGAGTACCAGGAATTGGTACTAAAGAACATACAGCAAAAATAAAAATAGATTATACTATCCAAGACGATACATTCAATTCGAGTGATTTTGTAATCATCAATATTTAAATGATATATGGCTAATAAAAAAATATCATATACTACAAGAGATTTTCAATCCATAAGAACTGAATTAATCAATTTTACAAGAACGTATTATCCTGACTTAGTTCAAAACTTTAACGATGCGGCGGTTTTTTCCGCACTTATGGATTTGAACGCGGCTGTAACGGATAACTTACAATTTAATATAGATAGAAGTATACAAGAAACCGTATTACAATACGCTCAACAAAAATCTTCCATTTATAATATTGCTAGAACATACGGGTTAAAAGTACCAGGTCAAAGACCTTCAGTTGCTATGGTTGATTTATCAATTACCGTACCTGCGTTTGGAGATTCTGAAGATTTAAGATATTGTGGATTGTTAAGACGAGGTTCCCAATTTTTTGGTGCGGGTCAAGTGTTTGAGTTGGTTTATGATGTTGATTTTGCGTCTGCAATAAACGCTGAAGGTTATCCTAATAGGATTAAAATACCAAACTTTGACGCTAATAATAAATTATTAAATTATACAATAACAAAGAGAGAAACGGTTGTTAATGGATTAACTAAAGTATTCAAAAGAGTTATTACACCAAATGATATTAGACCATTTTTTGAATTATTTTTACCCGAAAAAAATGTCTTAGGGATTACAAGTGTTTTACTCAAAGATGGTACAAATTATGCAAATGTTCCTGATACAAACGAATTTTTAGGGGTAGATAACAGATGGTATGAAGTTGATTCTTTAATTCAGGATAGAGTGTTTGTTGAAGACCCAACTAAGGTAGCTGATAATCCAGGTTTAAAGGTTGGGAAGTATATACAAACAAATAGTAAATTTATAACAGAGTTTACACCTGAAGGATTTTTCAGAGTAATATTTGGTGGTGGTAGTCAATCGGCGGACGAACAATTAAGAGAATTCGCAAGAAACGGATACAAACTAGATTTATATAAATATTCAAATAACTTTGCCTTAGGTAGTGTGTTAAAGGCTAATTCAACATTATTCATTCAATATAGAGTTGGTGGAGGTGTTTCAAGTAACTTAGGGGTTGATGTTATTACTCAAGTAGGTACGGTATATTTTTCAATAAATGGACCTTCAACATCAGTAAACACATCGGTTAAGAATTCATTAATTGTAACAAACGTTACAGCCGCTATTGGTGGGGCTAATAATCCAACAATCGAAGAAGTTAGATATTTAACAACTTACAATTTTGCGGCACAACAAAGAGCGGTAACCGTAAATGATTATAATTCAATAATAAGAACTATGCCTTCTCAGTTTGGAGCACCAGCGAAAGTGGCAATAACTGAACAGAATAATAAAATCATAATTCAAATGTTATCTTACGATGAGAATGGTAAGTTGACTGAAATTATATCAAACACTTTAAAAAATAACGTTGCAAATTATTTGTCAAATTATAGAATGATTAATGATTACATTTATATTGAATCCGCTAATGTGATTGATTTAAGTGTAAATTTAGATGTTGTTTTAGATAATACTCAAAATCAAGGTTCCGTTATATCCAGAATAGTTAATATTATATCTGACTTTTTTGAACCCGCCAATAGAACGATGGGTCAAAACGTTAATGTATCAGAACTGAAAAGATTAATTCAAAGTGAAAACGGAGTAATCAACATAGCAGGAATGCAATTTTATAATAATGTAGGTGGACAATATAGTTCTTCACAAACCTCTCAAGCATATATAAATTCCACAACGAGAGAAATTGGTTTGATATATGATACCATATTTGCCGAACCAAATCAAACATACCAAATCCGATATCCGGGTAAAGATATTACCGTAAGGGTTAACAATTTCCAAAATATCAATTTCGCTTGATAATTTATTTTTAACGAGAATAGTTTATGTTTTTATATAAAAACTCAAATAAACTATTTATGTTAAAAGTTATTAAATGTCAAAATCGGTAAGAATCCGTACAGAAGTTGGTAAAGACAAACAAATTAATGTCTTATTGGAACAAGATTTTGAATCTTTAGAGATTCTTTCCCTCAAATTATTACAAAGTGACATTTATACAAGACCTTGTTCTGATTATGGTGTTATTGTAGGAAGAGTTTCTATAAATAATGGTTATGGTATACCAAATGCAAAAGTTTCAGTTTTTATACCTCTGGACGCTAACGATGAGTTAGACCCTATTATATCAACTTTATATCCGTATAAAAACGTTGAAAATCTCAATGAAGATGGATATAGATATAATCTACTTCCTTATACAAAATCATATAGTGCTCACCAACCAACAGGGACATTTTTTGATAAAGAAGATGTTTTAATAAATCCGTATTACATTCAAGTTTTTGACAAGTATTACAAATATACCGCAAGAACCAATAATAGTGGTGACTTTTTAATTTTTGGGGCTCCATTAGGAAACCAAACAATTCACGTTGATATAGATTTGTCTGACATAGGTGAATTTTCATTAACACCTCAAGATTTGGTTAGAATGGGTGTAGCAACCGAAAATCAAACAAATGGTACAACATTCAAAACATCATCAAATTTAGCAGAGTTACCTCAAATAGTTTCTTTGAATAGAATTGTGGAGGTTAATCCGTTTTGGGGTGAACCCGACGTTTGTAATTTAGGTATTACTCGAGTTGACTTTGACATAACTAACGAAAGAAACATTAATTTAGTTCCAACCGCAATTTTTATGGGGTCATTATTTTCATCTGAAGATGACACCGCACAAAAAAGAAATTGTAAACCTAAATTAAAACAAGGTATGTTGTGTAATTTAACAACTGGACCGGGTGAAATTAAAGCAATACGTCAAATGATTAATTTAGACGTAAATGGTAGACCTGGTTTAGAACCCTTTGAGTTAGAAAATGGTGGACAAGTAATTGACGATAATGGAGCCTGGGTTATTGATGTCCCAATGAACTTGGATAGAGTCGTTACAAATGAGTTTGGTGAAAACGTGTTTACAATCGACCCCAAAAAAGGGGTTCCTACAAGTGCTAAATACAGATTTAAAATTAAATGGAATCAACCTCCAACACTCAAAGAACCCGTTAAACGAGGTTATTTTTTAGTACCTAATATTCGTGAGTATTGGACAAGTACAACTTACGACCCTTTAGATTTACCAACACCACCACCTTGTTTTTATCAAAATGTTCCTTGTGATTATACTGATGCTATGAGAGCGTATTCATTTAGTTTAGATTGGAATGATTACGGATTCACAGGTGATTCTCGTGGTCAACAAATGATACAAGACGCAATTAATTGTGAAGATAGGTTTTATTATATGCAATATAATAAGGTCTATACCGTTTCCGGCTTAGTTACACAATATAGAAATGGGTATTTATCAAATCGCATTATTTCATTGAAAGATGATTTAAACACAAGTTGTGAAAGTGAAAATAACAAATTTCCAACAAATGACGCAAATTTCACAAGCGATTTCCTTTTTGTTGCGGTTAATTTTTTATTATATATTTTCAGATATGCTTTTTATGTACTTTTAATTGTAACGCACATTTTAGCTTTTTTTATATTATTGTTCAGTTACGTAATATCAGTAATTGTAAGGTTTGTGTTAAAATTTCTTGTGGTATTATGTTACTTAATTCAAGTAATTATTAAAACTATAAATAAATTTTTTCATACTAGTTTTAATTCGCCAAATTGTCCAAGTTTCGATGACGTTGATGAAATAGCCGATAAAATAAAAAATTTATGGAGGTTTTTTACAAATCTCCCAATACCTAATTTGACATATCCTGATTGTGATTTTTGTAATTGTACTGAGGGGGAGGCCGCAGCTGGAGCTAACCCATCTCAAAATCCTGCGACATCGAGTGCAATGTCAAATATAGACCAATATAATGTTAATTCAATTCTCACACCATATTGGAATGGCGACTTTTATGTGGGGCTATCAAGTACGGAAAATCCCGGCGCTTATCAAAGTATGGTTGCTGGGTCAGGAATTGATGTTAACAATCCAACAGCTTTTTCAAGGGCCCCTCAATCGAAATTTTACGATACGGATGATAAACTACAAATTTTAACAACTAGTTTACCAATATCAGAAAGAATTAATCTTTTTAATACGAAAGCAAAATATTTTGACGGGTCAACTTTCAATCCCGGGGGTGGTGTAAATAGAATTAAAACAACTTTTGCCTCGGATTTGAATCCGACTACATTCCATTACGATAATGTAGTAATACTATCTTTAACAAGTTCAGAGTTGAGTAATATGGCTGCGGGTAGAATCATTTCTTTTCAAAACCCTATATTGAGTACGGACCCAAATTTAACGGGCTCAACTCTGAATGATTATAGTAATACAAGTGTTACAGGTACATCTTTGAATGGCGGTGGTGTTATACCCTATGAAGTACAATACGCGAATCCTAATGGTACAGGAAACGTTACAGGAACAACTTATACCATATCAGCAAGTACAGGGGATACACAATACCTAAAATTTCCTACCGATATTGAATATTTTCAAGTAATCACCGCGATGACGGTAAGTGATTTCTCAACCAAAGTTTCTCCATCTCCAGTATCAAACTCATTCTATCCGAGATTCTTAAATAACGGAAATTATATTTTTTTTAGAAAGTATTGGAATCCTTGTTTATTATGTAATGACTATTGGTATTTCTACAGCAAAACAACCCCACCATTAAATACGTTAGGTTTGTTTAAAGATTATGATAAACAAGTTATTGTGATTTGCGTAAGAGGAGTTGACCCACAATCGACTCGTCAAAAATGTACTTTCGATTTGAGTTATATTTTTGGTTACTCAAGTTGGGGTATAAGAGTCATAACTGGAAACTACAAATTGAATGTACCAATTCAGGGTAAGTTTTTGAACGTTAATCACTCAAACATCACAAGTCATAATCAAACTGATGGTTATTCGGGGTTGAAACTATATTACCCTTCCTACAATTTTGTTCCAAGTGTGGGTATAAATGGGTTTACGGCATTTACAACAAATTTAACCAAGTTTTATAGTAGTTTAGGTAATAATTATTACCCTAGTCTTGGAGTACAAAATGTATTTTTAAATTGGAGTTCATCTTATGGGTTGAATGTAAAAGGGGGAAATGCCTTTTGTTGGGAATGGAGCGACACGTCAGGTTTAGATTATAACGCAAGAACAGGAGTCAATAATATAACAGCAACTCAAGATATAAAATCATTTATTAATGACCCTTCAACCCAATACAATAGAGGTTATTTTATAAATGAAATTGTTGAAGGAGGTTCATTAATTTCTTCTAGACCCGCAAGTGGAAGTGAAGCTGCTGATGTTAGACCAACGAAATTCGGAGATACGAATTCAACCAATAATGGTGGTGTATTTCCAATTATAAGTAACAAAGCGTGGTTAGGTACTGAATATAGTGATATCGGTCAACCTGGTAAGAATGTTTCTGAAAATCCTTGGACAATAAACGGAGTTGAGTTCTCATATTCTTTTGGTAGTATAAGTATGACCATTAATCCAAGTAATTTTGGTTCAAGTGGTAATACAATTGTTATGAGGTCAGATAGATTACCTACTTCAAGTAACCAACAAAATTATGCCGGGGTTTCCTATTGTTTACAAAATAATCAAAACTTCTCAATATATTTGTTATCAGATGTTGGTCTAATATCGACACCATCTGCGGCCGCAACCCCCAACTCACCACAATTCTCTTCTCCAAATGAAAATCAAAATGACTTAGGTTCTTTTGTTCCAAATGCGGTATTTGATAGTTTTACTTGCGGTGGATTCGCCCCATTAGGATGTTATTATGAGTCAGGTGGTACTATACTTGTAAAACCTAAAACTGACGATTGTTATACTAACGGACTTTCAGGTTCTTTAAAAGCACCCATAATGAAAAATGGATGTTACATATTTGTCAGTGCGATTTTCTTTTCTCTACCAAAAGATTTCAAATTGTTAGGTGAATGGATTTCAAGAACTAGTATTGCGTTTGGTGCTTGTAGAAATGTTTTTGGACATATGTTCACAAATAATTGGTTGAACGGAAGTTTATATGCTTTTCCTATAATTAATGATAGGTTTTTCACTTCACCGGCACAAGGAAATAAACCATATAGTTTATATTGTAAAGATACGGTAGTTTTGAATCCCAAAACAAACAACTATTTTTATAGAGTATCTCCTTTCATACCTGATTATGATGGAACTAAGTTTTTGTCTACGGGTGCGTTTATAGGAAAGCCAGCACCAAAAAGTTCATTTTTGGGAGTTAGTTTACCCGACTTTGGAGGGAATGTTAAAAACCTTAATTATCCAACAACTATGTTGGATTTGGGACCAAAAAATTATTATTTACAAGAAATTGTTTTATCTGATAAATTTGATGGGTATGTTGTAAATAGATTGAATTCTACAACTTATTCAGATGTATCTGAAATTTTAAATTTATTCATTATAAGTAGATTAACAAATACTAATTTCATACAACAAATTGTTGGCGGAGGGGGAGCAAATATTTTTACATACTTTTCGAGAGATAATGTAATGGTTGATGGGGATTATGCACAATCAATTTCAACAAGTTCAGAACTCGGAGTCGCACCATTCCAAGCGGAAAATTATCCGGCTCCTGTATCAGGACAAAATCCAATTTACGCGAGTCCTAATGATGAAACATTTGGAATATTCTTTTCAGCGGACACTCAACTTAAAGATTGGATATCTCCAAAAAGGACTATAATCAATTCTAATTTACCTGTTAATAATAGTTGTATATTTAGTAATTATGGTGTATTTTCTCAAGTAGTTCCTCACTATCAATGGCATGATGAAATTACTACCGCAGGTACAATTTTTGGTACTCAAGATAATACTTGGTACACCAATACAATTAACAACGGATATAGGAGTGATAGTTTCTTTAGTTTTAGATATCAAGATATGGATAGAATTAATAAACTTTCAAGGTATTTTAGAACTAAAAATACAAATTCAGAAAAATATTTTCACGATTTTATATATGGAATAAATGGTGGTGGAACCCTTAGTGCCGCTCAAGCCGACTGGGATTCAAATCAAGGAGACGGAGAATATCTCACGATGGGAGCCCCATATTATTTTTATTTTGGACTGAAAAAAGGTAAAACCGCTTTCGATATTTTTGGAAGAAAATATTTAAACTTTGAAGATATATTGGATGAATAATGGACAATAGTCAAGACATACGAATAGTTTTAGGTTCACAAAGATATAAGGGGGCGTCAGATACTAATTTATCAATTGATTTTTCATTAGAACAAACTACTAAATTCGAAAATGAATATGATAGGTCCCAAGATATAAGTTTGAGTCAAGTTTATACCGATGAAAGAGAAAGTTCAAATTTATTTAGACCGAGTTGTAAATTTATGGTTTTATTTAAGAATAGTTACATCGGAACAACCAACAATTATTCACCATTTGAAAATAACTTATATTATGTCAATCAAGAGTACTCGGCTCGACTCCAATGTAATACAAATGTAGATTGGAGTGGTTTACCACAATATAACGAATTTGATTTTATAAGAACCGATTACCAAGTATCAGGGTATACGGCACCACCTAATGAACACTTAAAGTTCACACCACTAAGTGCTTCATCTTATAATTGGAACTTTTATTTGAGTTACCCAATTGAAAACGACTACGATAAAAATTTACAAGCTGTTGACGAAAAAACTAATACCACTTTAAATTGGAAAGTTTCGGATGGGATTCCTTTTATAATTGAAAATGTTATTATAAATGGAAGTAACTTGGTCTCTTTTAGATGTCCTGTCAAACACGGATTAACAACAGAAAATTTTGTAAAGTTAAGTTTCAGTTATAGAAAAGAAGACATATTTTCCGTACATAGCTTGGGTGATGGAGTTGATGGAAGTGAGGATTTTATATTCAATGTATTCAACAATGGTTTTACAGGTTCAACATTCAACGATGGTGTTACAGGTACTTTCAAAAGAGTTCTTAATCCTGATAATACAGGAGACACCATATCAAAATATTACGTAAGAAAACACATAATTCTAAATGATGAAAACGAATACGCTCTTACAAAAGCTGGATTCGAGTATAATATATTTAGAAAAGTTGTAAAATACGAAAGTAGTGCTTATACACCAAATTACCAATCTAGATTATCTACCCTTGAAGACGGACAATCATATACACTTTCCTTCAATAAAGATTTTGACATAACAAAATATAGGGATAATCAAAATAGACCTCTGTCACAATTATTCTTTTCGGTAGTTTGGAAAGGATATTTTGGGTGGACATCAGGACAATTGAAACAAGGGTATGAATTTAATTTACCTCTGAATAATTTTACAAAATACCCAAATAATTGGTGGAGCACATCCAATTCAAATTCAAATTTTACGTTTGGTTCCCTCTCGTGGACCCGACCTATTGGTAATAAAACATTTAATTATGTTAGAACACCTAAAAGTGGTGAAAAAATTGATGGTGATTTGTGTGAGTGGAATGATTACGAACAAATCGAAAGAGTTGTTTCAAATTTATACCACAAATTTGTTTACAACCAACAATATTTTAAAATGAATCCTATACCACCTGGATATTTGGTAAACCCAAATGCATTACCCCAATTTGGTTATTATTATCAACCACATTATCCTATGGATATCAGAATATTTTCAGATTATATTGAAACCGCACCACCACCTCCATCTGAAATTGATAACTTACCATCATATGCCTACTTCTCTGATTTGGAAAACAATTTTCTTTGGAGAGATTTGTATTCCTATGGATACACGGACTCACAAGGTAGAGGAGTTCAGTTCCCATTCACAAATGGAAGACACTATCCAAATAAAAACATTGTGTTTAGGATAATACCTGAAGGTACAAATTACAACACCTTAATTAATTCGGGTGTGATAAACGACCCATTAGTAGATAATTGTGAATAATAAATATAAATTTTTAATATCCCAATCAGGTCATACATTTGATTTTCCAATTGAATTAAAATGGAATTTCACAGGTGTTGACGATAGTATTGATTGAGTACCAAAACAAGTTGTGAAAGAAGTTATTGGTAAACCTAATGATTTTGAAATACTAAGATTTGCAAACAAACCATACTCACCAAACAACTCAACAAAAATTAGTTACGAGTTTAATTTTTATTCAACAGGTTCAACAAGTTGGGTAAATAGTTATACAGGAGCGGGATTCAATAATATTGAAATATATTATTTTGCTAAGGAGTTTTCTAAATCATTTTTTAAACTTGATTTTTATGATTCACCCGACACATCAAAACAAATAAATTACTTTACCGTAATTATACCAACTCAACAAGGATTAACACAACCTGGTATAGTATCACCACTATTACCCCAAGTTCAAATGAATAGACCTAGTTTTGTTTTAGATTACGTGGGAGATAAAGAAGGGTTTTTTCTTTATTGGTTAAGAAACCCTGAGTTTTTGGATATATCAACATTTTATATGTCAGCAAAGTTCTTTGACGCTAAAAATGGATTTTTTATAAAAATGATGAATTCAAAACAATCCGTGTTACCTAATGGATATAATTTCAATCCTGACAAATATTTCTATTATAAAGTGACTTTGGATAGAACCACCGCAACATATCAAGTATTTGACACTAATAATCAAAGAATTGGTACTACTAACCCAATAAAATGGTATGAATATGTAAATCCTTAATAAATGGAAGATAGAGTTTACCATATACGTATATCCCCTGAAAATGTGAAGGGTGATTTATTCAAAGTTGACTATACAGGAGGAACCTATGATATTTCACCACCGGTAGACCCTTGTTGTGTATTAACAGCAACAACCGTAACTGGATTAACAACTGGATTTACATACGTTTATTCATCTATGACTGACGTTGTTTCAGGTGGTACTAATGGAGCTTCGTTATTAACAGGTCTTACTATACCAGTGTTTTTGTCACAAAATACAATAGATGTTGGGTATTACTCAGCATTTGATGGTGCTATACAACAAAAAGATGTAATGTTGAACTTTATTTTTTCAGCAACAAGTGGGTCACCTTATCAATATTATTTCTACAACACATCAGAGTTGGAAATGAAAAAATACTTGGATTTTTCAACATATCAGTTAGATTGGGGAGATAATTCACCAATAGTCCCGGTTACTACAATTTCACCAAATTATTATCAACATACATATCCAGGACCTGGTGAATGGATAATTTCTTTTTCAGGTATGAGTCCTTGGGGATATAATGTGGTTAGAAAAAAAGTTATAACACCTTTTACAGGGACTACAATACCAAACCCACAAGGGGAAGCGTTTTTCTATCCTAGTGGGGGTAATTGGTCGGCAACCCCAATTTCCTACAATTATATTTTTTCGGGAGATTCGATTTGTGATGTCGATTCTCAAGTTAGTTCTAATTATACAACATTACCCATAATAGTTTCAGGTTATTCTGAATCTACGGTAAGTGATTTGAGACAATACGGGCCAGCTTCATCATTGTATGATGGAAAGTATAAACTCGGTATTAAAGTAACTGGCTCAACAGGAGTTGTTGGTACGTTTCACGGACCATCGATAGATGGACTATTTACAGGATATACAATTAACGGAGTTGATTATTATGACTACAATGACGGATTTACAATATTTGTCGTTAAATCTTCAGGATATACCGCTGATTGGTTATCGTGTACAGGTTTAACTAAAAACGAGGCACTCATAAACGCAATTGATGAAGTAGAAATTCAAAGTAATGTGTTTATTGAAAGGGGTAAAATTTCAGGTTTAGAGGCTTTAGAAAGGTTAGGTGAAGTTGATAATATGGGTGATTTAGAAAAATATGGTTATGGGTTTTTTAAAGTAATAAATGTATAAAAAGAGTATTTATAAGATATAAAAAATAAATGTTATGGCAGTAGGAAGTTATGGAACAATAAGACCGGCAGATGTATCACCTGCTGATGTGGAAATAATATTGAATTACACCCCATCAAGAGATGATACTAATAATTTCGAATTAACAAAGTTAGATTCGTTAACAATTCTCAAACCTTATTTTGCAAACGCAAGTACTGGTGGAAATGCTGACATAGAAATTTTGGGTGGGTTATATAGTTTAAAATTACCGGCAGATACATTTAATCGTATTGGAATTTATACTTTGATGTTGAGACCAACACAAATCAGGACACAAATTTTAGATTGTGGTGTTCTCACCGCACTACCTAATGTTAAAGGTTTAATTTTTGATTTAAATCAAGTTCCTGCAGACCAAAGAAATAAGTTTGTTCCTCAAGGACTTGTTGGTTATAGAATCGAATATTTGAATTCGGACGGAACTAAAATTCCAAATTTTTTCAGAATAATAACTTCAAGTTTTTATTGTCAACCCGTTGTACAAAATTTAACAAACACCTCAATACAAGCGGTACGTTATAGATATACCGATAATAATACTAACTTAATTTTTTGTACACTTTCACCATCCTCAGCACCATCTAACAAACCAAACGCTACCCCATATATCGGACAACCTGCACAAAATGTTATCATATCAAATACATTTTTTAACCCAACTACAATAGATGTTGAAATAGCAGAACACGATTTCTCAACTCTGGCAATCGCACTTTATGGTAATCAAACCAAATCGATGGATGATGGAATTTATACCATTTATGATAATCAGAATAATATCTACAAACAATACAACCTATACGAAATACGTGACCAATATAATCACTTATTGTTTGAGGTTAGACAAGATAGAGGAGATAATATTGATTTTAGTAAAAACTTTACAAACATAACTCAATAATGACTCAAAAAAAATTCATTTGTCCACCCTTACCAGCAACTGGTTCAGGAACTTTTTCTGATGATTTAGTTGGATTTCAACTAGTTCAAGGAGGGGGTTTAACTCAGGGTAACTTTGAATTTGTTTCAGGTACAGAAGAAAAACAAAATAGAACTTTTAGAATCGGTGCTTTTTCAGACCCAATAAGTTTAGAAAGTATGAATATACAATCAGTCGAGGAATCAAAACTGATGGTAGAAAATAATTTTAAAGTTTATCCTAATTTCGACTTATCTCAAATTTCCACATTTACTTTATATGGTTCACTTAACAAAAGATTATCAGTATCAATACAAACAATCATAAGTTATTTTCCAGCAGGACTTGAATCTACCAAAATGGGTTTGAATTTTGCAACAGGTGAAACCGCTTTCAATATTAGTTATAACTCTGTTCAAGATGAAACAACTTTTGATTTGGATTTGTCAAGAATACGAAACCCTTTTGAAATTGACTTTACTTCCAACTCAACTCGTAACTTAAGTTTGAGAGAAATAAAAGTTTCCCCTCTAAGGGATTTACCTGTTGAATATGCTAAGTATTCACTTTATTACATAGGGGAAGGATACCAATTAACGGGAATAGAACCAACTGATTCGTTAACAAATGGAACTCTTAGAATATATGTTAAAGGAAATCCTTTTTCAGGTCAAAGTGTTGTTTATGAAGATTTAGTTGTCAGACCAAATGACCAAATTGTTAACAAAGTTTTTAATGAGGATTTAGATGAGGTAGAAAACTTTTTATTAAATAGAAATATTTCACCAATCTACACCGCTTACTTTAGTGTACCGACAGAGAATGATGATGGAAGTTATTTTATAAATTCACAATTTGTTACTTTCCCTTTATATGGTAATTGGAATTTAGATATTATCACAGGAGCATATGACAATTATATCACAAATTTAGCGGAAATAGGAACCCTTTATGACTCATATAAAACAAATTTAGTTTCAAGGTTCTTAACAACAGCGTCCTTCAAAGATTTTGACACTCCTGATGAAAAAGTAGAAAAAGTTTTACAAATTTATGGTAGAAGTTTCGACGAAACTAAAAAGTTTATAGAGGCGTTGGCTTTTATGAATTCCGTGAATTACAATGTTGGGGACGATATACCATCTCAATTATTAAAAAATTTAGCACAAACATTAGGGTGGAATGTTAATATATCACCAATAAGTAATGAACAATTATTAAACTCGGTGTTTGGTGGTGTTAATTCAAATGAATCTCAATTTTTAGGTATATCCCAACAAACAACACCAGATGAATTAAATTATCAATTTTATAGGGCGTTGATTTTAAACGCGGCTTATTTGTTTAAGTCAAAAGGTACAAGAAAATCTATTGAAAATCTTTTGAAACTTATTGGTGCTCCCGATGCATTGGTTGAATTTAATGAACACGTTTATTTGGCTGACCAAAGAATTGATATGAGTCAGTTTTATGAACAATACGCTCAAATTTCAGGTGGAACTTATTTACAAGAACTTCCGGCTTTTGACCCAACGAATACTTACAAAATTCACGGAACATTATATACTGGTTTTACTACAACTTTATTAGAACCAGTTGATGTTGGTACAACAAGAGAAGATTATCCTGTGGATGAATTTGGGTTTCCATATCCACCCGATAATTCGGATACATATTTTTTCCAAATAGGGAGTGGTTGGTTTGAACAAACCCCTCAACACAGAGCAAATGAAGTTGTGGATTTAACTTATTCCGTATTTACGGGTAGTAATCCTAATTTTCAAACAACATTAGTACCATATACCTATGGTCAAGTTTATCTTAATAGATTTAGAAACTTCCCATTTATGTCTGTTGGTTTTGAACTAACAAGAACTATAGATAACAACAAAAGTTGGGTTGATAATGAAATTGGAAAAAGAACTAATTTTGATGGTAATTACAATTCTTTGTACTATACCGATAGTGATAGTTTAGTAATGAACGTTAAAAACGTTGACATTTTTATGAATCCCGCACAAGGTTTAGTTTACGATGTGTGGTATATGTCCTCAACATACAATTATCCTTTTTCAAATAATCCATTAAATCTTTCAGGAGATTCGACAGGTACAATATCTTTACCTTATCCACAAAGAAATGAGTTTGATATAACAATTTCTAATCCTCAACCGAAAAGAAAAACATTTTTCGAATTTGCTCAAACATTTTGGCAAAACTTAATTGATGTTAGAAATAGACAATTCGTAAAAGACGGAAAAACAGGAGGATATCCTACTCTTCAGTCAATTTATTGGAGATATTTGGAATCTGAAAGTATAGTTGGTATTGAAAATAATAATTTTAACTATACCAATATGATGGAATATGTTGATGGATTGGGTGATTATTGGATTAGGTTAATTGAACAAATGATACCCGCATCAACATTGTGGATGGGGGGTATTAAATATGAAAATTCAGCATTTCACAGACAAAAGTTTGTTTGGAGAAGGCAGATGGGTTGTGAATTAGTTCCAATCCCTTGTAAACCTTGTACGTGTGAAACTAATATATTTCCAACTGACTGCCCTGTACATACCGTAGAATGTTGCATTTTCCCTTGGTACGAACCTTGTAGTAGTCCTTTGATTCAATCATTCAATAATATTTTGGGAAATACTCTCAATAGTTATTTGACACCATTAGGGTATTCTTTAGATAATTGTTTTCTACCTACTATGACAAGTGAGTGGTATGTGAATATAAAATTGGATGGTAGTAATGTTTATAATCAATCATTCTTCAACGGAACAGGATTTACAGGGACATTAAGTGTTCCATCAGAAAATGCTTGGTATTCAGCGGTTTTGATAGGATTGAACTCTTTATCATCTTTAGGTTATGGTTATTATTTCCCAGTGACATCAGATGTTGATGTAGAATTTCCAAATTTAGTTGCATTGTATAATACAACTTGTTCTTCTTCAGCTTTTGCCGAAACATTCGAAATTAACGTGGGTATAAAATTCAATATTTTATGTAGTTTATGAGTTGTTATTTAAGTTATAGTTACACATACACAGGAGATTGTACCAACTCAAATCTAGGTGGATTTGATTTATATATAACAGGTAGTTCACCTGGATATAGTATAGTTTGGGTACAACCACCATACCCAACCGTGGCTTTGGGAAGTTCGACCGCATACACATTAACGAACTTGTCAGCAGGAACTTATTCATTTTATGTTCAAGATAGTTGTGCGAGTCCAGTCAACCTTACACAACAAGTTGATATCTATATATCGAGTGGTACTTGTTCTAATTTAGATGTATTAGAAACTTCGTGTGGTGATATAAATGGTGAAATAACAGCGACTACTACAAATTATTATAACACCGCAAGTTTTTATTTATTTAGTGGTGATGGTACTTACATAACATCCGCACAAAACAATAGTAATTATTTTGTTTTCACACCCGTAGATTATGGTTCATATTATGTAATAGCCGATGATGGTGGAGGATGTACAGGAAAATCACCAACTTGTATAGTTGCAAGTTCTTCTTCAGTAAACTATGGTTTCTATGTCGTCGATGATGGAAGTTGTAATGGGGTTGGGTCAGGAAAAATTTATATCACTGGGTTAACCGGAGGTGTTCCACCATACACATATCTATGGGATACTTCAGACACAACATCATCAATTACAGGATTAACCGCTGGTACCTATAATGTTGTTGTGACTGACGCTTCTGGTTGTACAAAGGGATTGGGCGTTGTGGTCAATCACGTTAATGTACTTGGTATAGGAACAATTGTAACTACCCAACCATCTTGCTTCTCAGCGGATGGGTCCGCTACGGTAAATATTACAGGTGGTACAGGACCATACTATTATTCTGCAAGTAATGGTTCTTCGATAATTACATTTAGTCAATCTTATACATTTACAGGACTATCAGCAGGATATTATCAATTCCAAGTCACTGACGCTGGGTTATGTACTTCGATAAAAGCGGCTACTTTATATACCCCAGCAGGATTTAACTTAAACTCAATTACAACCGTAAATTCTTATTGTGGGAGCGCTGATGGACAAATCGACGTTAGTTTAGGTTCTGTTAATACTTTAATAAGTTATACGTTGATAAGTGGCGGAACGACTATTTTTCAAACACTCAGTCCACCAATACCTTCAAGTACCTACAATTTCACAATCCCGAATTTGACAACAGGTAGTTATCCTTTGTCAATAACTGGTGGAAGTTGTGTTTATACAACCACGATTAATGTTAACAATTTTAGTTTATTCAATCTATCGGCATCAACTACAGGTACAACCTGTGGTCAAGAAAACGGGTCAATTTACGTTGAAGTTTCAGGAGGGTCAGGTAATTTTCTTTACGAGATTTCAGGTAATTTAGGTAGTTTCATAGGTGGTAGTGCGTATACTTTTACGAATTTAGCGAGTGGTTCCTATACAATTTCAGTTTTAGATGTAGTATCAGACCCTCCGTGTAAACAATATATCTCAACTAACATTTCATCCTCAACAGGAGTTAATTTTTTATTAGTCGGAACAAACACAATCTTAGGCTCTGATGGAACAGCAACAGCGTATATCACCACAGGTAATCCTACTTTTACATATAATTGGAGTTCAAATGTAGGTTCACAAACAGGTTCTACGATGACAGGATTGACCGCTGGAACATATACATTAACAATCGTTGATTCAAGTGGATGTACTCAAACTAAATCAGTAACAATATCAGGATTCAATAACTTAAGTTCCACAGAATATTATTCAATATGTGACTCTACGTTTAGTAACACAGGTGGTAATATAAAGAAAGGAATTCAACAAATGTTGTTGGAGGGTTTCTTCGATTTGACAAGTGGTGATACTGGTTGTATTCTTAATAACGCAGTTTATAATGCAATTGTTGAATTAAGTGGTATAACCACCCAAGAATCATTTTACACCGGTACAACATTATCAGATTATCCAGGTGATAACCTTTGGGTTAATACAATCAAAAATATTTTATTAACTTATGATGGAGTTGATGCTGTAGACACTGATTTACTTAATAATTTAATTACAATTATTAATGGTTGTAATTCTATAAATTTGGGTGGAGTTGAGGTTAAAGTTTATTTAAAAATAACCTATGACATTTCTTGTCAATTTTGTCCCCCAACTCCAACACCAACTCAAACACCAACTAACACACCAACCCCAACTCAAACTCCAACTCAAACAACAGAAATACCTAAAAATCCATTTTTAACAATCTCAGGTTCTACTTTCGATGAGGCTTGTACCGGAAACACTAATCAAACTATCTATGGTTCAGAACTGAATTATGATGAAAATATAAATTTTTATAATAATAGTACAGGTCCTGTAACAATAGATATGACAGGATTTTATAATTATAATGGAATTGTCATCGAATTAGATTATTTTGGTAATACGGTTGGGGCTTACGTTGTTTGTCCAACACCAACCCCAACACAAACACCTTCACAAACACCAACTAACACACCAACACCAAGTATAACCCCAACAGAAACACCAACACCAACCATTACACCATCAAACACTCCTACCCAAACATTAACACCCTCAATTACTTCTTCACCAACTGAAACCCCGACAAATACTCCTTCTATAACACCAACTAAAACTCCATCTCCAACACCAACAATAAGTTTCTACACATATGTTCTTGGTACAGGAAATACGACTACTGATGCTTGTAATGATTATTGGTCCGCAGGTACAAATTTCTATGGTCAATTATCAGGTGGGGTAGGTCCAAACATTTATGAGTATCTTTACACTAATCCTACAAATCCATTAACAGGTTTAGCACCTGATGGGTATTATTCTAATGGTACGGGTTGGTTTTTAATCACTGGAGGAACAGGACAAATAATTTCTGATGACCCAAATGGATGCGTTGGATTAATAACACCCACACCATCTAGCTCAGTAACTCCAACACCAACACCTACTAATACACAAACACCAACTCAAACCGCAACACCAACTACGACAGCAACACCAACGCAATCACCAACTTAACAATAAAATTACCAGATTTTTATTTTTTTCATTTGACCTAGGACACAACAATAAGCGTCACTCATATCAAAATTTTCTTTTTTGAGTGTGTTGTTTTTAGTGTAAGTCCAAACTATTTGAGGTTCTAATTTTGCAACCTTTTCCCAAATAATCATTTTCTTGTCTATATCTTTGGGTAAACCACCAAATAGAACAAATTTTTTCTTATCGTTTTCTTGTACTAATTCAGGAAAAGCAAACTTTCTTGAATTATATGTTGAAATAAACTCAGGAACCAATCCTAATGTATCATAAATTTGTTTAGTGATAAGAGTATTATAACGCATCAAGGTTCCTATAGTGTATACATTATTAGAATTTAATAGAGGTTCTTCGATTATTACTTTTGTAATACCTAAATTTTTATATTGTTCAATCTTAGTTTTGAAAACTTCAGATTTCAAAAGCAACTCTTCGATTTTATCTTCAGTTTTAATTTTTGTTCTTGGAGAAATATGAGTAAGTTCTAAAAGCTGTTTAGTTTGAATATCAAACAACGCCCAACCTATGGTTTGTGTTGATACATCAAGTCCCAAAACTTTTGGTGACTCTTTGAGTATTTTTCTTCTCATAATTTAAAAATCGAATTTTACCAAAAACTGCTGAATTCCTTGTCTTGGAACAGGGGATTGTAGTTTAGAAATAACAATAAGATTTTTTTCATTATCGTAAAGACCTATTTCGGAAATATATGAGGCAGTACCTGCAGACCAACCAGGGTTAGTTGAATTTTGAAATTCTGTTTGACCCAAGTTTACTTTATATCTCATTTCATATATAGTTGCTTGAATATCTGTTTCAATGTTACCATAAAAGTAAAATTCATCACCAAAATTCAATGAAGTGCCTGTGTAGTTTAAAGGTGTCAAACTTATATAGTCACCTAAATCATAAAAAGGAGCCGAATCATAAAGTTCTTGTGTAATTACAAAAGTATTTGCAGTTAATCCACTTTCTGTAATATATCCATTAGATGTATACCCACTTAGTTGTGAGGTATAATCAATTATCTTCCATTCTGATGGGTCAGGTCTATTTTCACCAACAACCTTTTGACAAACAATTTCAAATGTGTCGGCCAAATATCCATAAGTGTTATCAGGTGGACAAATGTAATTTTGGAAATTTAAACAACCAAATTCACCACCAAATCTTACTGCAACATTTTGAGAAACTATTGGATTACAAGTTATGTTAGGTCCTTGAGTTTTAATATAATAGTTACAATGTAATGAATTTGTGAAACCTGATGAATTAGTTAATCTATAAGTTACATACAAGTATTCTGTACTTGCAGATAATATACCCTGAACGGATTCATTATCCATACCACAAGTGTTTGGTGTAACTAATGAGGTTCTTGGTGCTGGTAGAGTCCAGTTTCTGTTTGATTTATAAGACATCGCTGCGATTATTTCTTCATCATCAAAAACAATAATTTTTTGGTCTGGAAATACTTTACCAACACGACTAGGATAACCATCATCATTTGGATTTGTATCCCATAAATTGTAATATCGAATACCTGGATAATTCATATCAGGATTCTTTAATGACTTAATATACTGAACTTGAAATAAATCTAAACCATCAAAACCAGCTGGGTCTACATAGAATGTTTGACCACTACAACAATTTGGTGATTTATGCCACATTAACCAAGGTAAACTAACTTTAAAGTTTCTAGCTTGTCCTATAGTATTATCTACTTCAAGAGGGTCAAATGGTTCTAAAGCAAATTTTTCACCATAAAAATAATCAATAGTATTATTCGTATAATGAACAACAGCAATTGCTTTTTGTTCCTCGGGGTTTACAACGATTTTATCGTCAAATGAATTATAAAAATAAACTTCAGTTGTGGCACTTTGACCACTTGGAGAAATATAACCTAAATATTCTTTGGTACCAAGATAATCTATTGAACCAAATTTTGTATAACCATCATAAGACGTTTCAACTAAACCAGCGGGACTTTCTGACCAAGGAATATTCATATTCCAAACTTTTACATCAAATGTATCCACACCACAAACAGAATCATAATTAACAACATTATCATACCAATGAGGTCTTGGGGTATATCCATCGTATAAAGATGTCATATTTGGAGGGTATACAAAAACTCTACCATATTGTGTGGTAGATAAATAACTGAAATCAGGTGTTGCTCTATCCAAGGTTAATTCATTCAAACATACGGCAACTATTCTATAAGTTAAAATAGAATGACAACCTTGCATATTATAAACACAAGCGTCGGGTGGTGGTGGTAAATAAGCTGGTGTTGGTGAAGGTACAATTGGTAAAGTATTAGAAGGGGTTGGTGAGGGACTTGGTTCACAAGGGTTAGTATTTGTGGCACTTGGAGTTGGGGTAGGAGAAACAGGACCAAAAGTTGGTGTTGTAGTTGACGTTGGTGTAGGTGTTGGGGTAACAGCGACGGTACAATTACAATTTGTATCACCACTTCCATCATAATAAATTGTTATGAAATCACCGACTGAGGGTAATCTAACACTATCACCATTACATCTATCAAAAATCAAATTGATTTTAGTACCGCCTGTTAAACTGGTCAAATCGACCATATAATTAGAATTCAAAGTATAATAATTAGTAGTCCAAGAACTCCAATATGTAACATCATCAATTGTTGTTGAAGTAAAGAAACCTCTCGGAACTGCGGCGTTAAATACAGGTCTCACAACTGATTCCATATAAGGAATACCATACGTGTTTCCTTGATTTCCATCAACAAAATAAGGGTATTTAATATTTTGTTTATTAGATTGTGGAGCTCCAGCAGAATTTTGAGAATTAAAACAAGGCTCGAGTACAAAAGATTGATATTGACTATAAGATGCTGGTAAAGTATTATAAGAAACTTCACTATCACCAACTTGGAAATAAGCAATATTAAAAGTTCCTTCAGATAGTTTTTTTCGTCCAGTATCAGTTATTCTTGTACTGATTAAACCTGAAGTGTTTTTCAAAACGTATGCCATAATTTATAAATATTATTCCTTACTATTTTTATGAAGTTGAGTTAATTAAATTACAACAATCACAACCTGTGATTTTTGAATTTGATATATAAAATGTATCAATCGAATCCGATAAATAACAATTTATGTCTTCTAATTTTTGTACCGATGATAGAGTAGTTACCGACATCATATCAGATGATGTTAACGTAATTGTAGACCAACTCTCAGTCAAAGAACTTGTGTATATTGTCTCAAGTTGACAACCGGGGTTTTGATTTACACTACTACCTGTTGATGAACTGGTAAAACTTAATGGTATTTCACTTCCATTTTTGGTAAACGTACTATTTGATTCACTTGTAGATACATTCCAATTCGGAGAAAATCTTGACACATTCAAATGAGAAAAATCAAAAGTTATTGTTACTCCTTCAGGTAATGTGGGATTTACAACAAATGTAGTTGTATATGTTTTGATAAAACTTGTTGGTGTGTTGACTAAAATATTTGACGTTGTATTCAAAGAAATAGAATATGTGGTAGGTAATGAAGGCGGATTTAAAACAAATGAATTTGATACAGAATTACCACTTGAGTCGGTAACATAAACTAAATAATTTCCTTGACATAAATTTTCATAAATCGGAAAACTTTGAATTGAAGTATTATTAGTTAAAGAATATTGATAAGGCGGATAACCACCTGACGCTGAAATAACTAAACCACCATCACATCCACATTTGGGATGATTTATTGAATAAGTAAAATTCAATGATTCTTCAGATGTACTTAAAATTTCTTTTTTATCGCTCACAATTAAAGGTTCTTCCTCAATAATTGAAGTTTCTTCGGTATTTGATATTGTAACAACTTCGGTATTACTATAAGATAAAATACAAGTTGTTGTTGCAGTAAAATCACCAAATGAGTCAACAACTACGGCTGAGTAAGAACCAGAAGCAAGATTGTATATATTTTGATTTGTATTCCCGTTTGACCAAGTTATAGTATAAGGAGGAGTTCCTCCTGTTATTAATAAGGATGCCGCACCATCCGATGAAGAATTCGAGCTAGGATTTACCGTAAGACAACTAACACCCATTTCGAATATGGTGACAACATTACACTCGTTTGTATAACCTGATGACATTCCCTAATAAATACTCACTCCAAAATTTTTATCTTTATAGAATTATAATTCAGTAAAACTTATTCTAAATGATTAATTGGACCATATTTATTTATATATGAAACTTTTAAAAACCATAACTCGATTAGTCCAAGAATCAAAAATTCGATTAGATGAGGCCGCGGAAAAAGGTGTGAATGAAAAAGAGTTAGAACGTTTAGAAAAAAACTACGAACAAAGTTTGAAATTGTTCAAAGTTTATAAGAAAATAAAAAAATAATTATATTTTTGTCATCGTTATAATAACCGATGGTATTCCTGGTTTTGTAGGTGAAGTACTTCCAGGTTCGGATAGTATCTCTATATTTGAACTTGTTACCGAACAAATTAGTTCTATATAATCGTTAGTATTCAAAGTTGTTACAAAATTCCATGCGGCGACTATATACGTACTATTATTCGCTAAAGATAATTTAGTATTGGACCAAGGAACGTCAGTTCCATTTATTCTAAACCAAAGAAAAATATCTTCGTTTGAACCACCCGCCGTTTTAATCAATTGAAGTGAAAATTGAAAATTATATGTACCACCACTAGATACCACAAATCGAGAACCATTGTTTATGGTGATTCCCAAACTTTCGGATATAGTTGTTGCTGATATTGGAGTTGCGGTATTAGGTACTAAACCTGAAATTGTACTTGACTCATAAGCTGATATATAATTTTTTCCTGAACCTATAAAACTACCTTTCACTTTATAGGTTGTTCCTGAATCAGCAACTGCAAATTCAGAATTCATAGTTATCGCTGTTAGCTCGGGTAATTGGGATATTGGTAAACTTGGCATAATATTATAAATATTAGATTATGGTGTTATAAAAATTTTACTTCCATCTTCCTGTAAGATATAGAATAAGTTTTCTTGGAGTAAATATCTTGAAGAATCTGTTGGGGTTGGTGTTTGAGTTGGTGTTGGGGTTGGAGTTGATGATGAAGTATTGGTTGGTGTGTTCGTTTGAGTTTGAGTTGGGGTTTGTGTTGGAGTTTCAGAAGATGTTTGAGTTGGAGTATTAGTTGGTGTTTCAGAAGGAGTATTGGTTGGTGTTTCCGTATTTGTTGGTGTTTGGCTTGGAGTATTTGTTGGGGTTTCCGTATTTGTTGGTGTTTGGCTTGGAGTATTTGTTGGGGTTTCCGTATTTGTTGGTGTTTGTGTGGGTGTTTCAGAAGTAGTAGGTGTTGGAGTTTCGGTAGTTGTAGGTGTAACACTACTGGTAATTGTATTTGTTGGAGTTTTAGTATTTGTTGGTGTTGGAGTAGGGGTTTTAGTTTGTGAAGGAGTTAAACTTATTGTTGGGGTAATTGATGGTGTCGGTGTAGGTGTACTATCAGGTGTTGGAGATATACAATAGAGGATATGAAATCTTTCGCATCCATCATTATCAACAACTTTTATACCTACTGCTGGTGCAGAATTAAATTGGGGTGGTAAAACTATAGTATTTGAAGGTGGTACCGAAGTATTAACTACTGCTATTATAACACACTGATTTCCATAGACATCACAGACATAAATAAAGTAAGGAAAGGTTGTTCCCGTAATTTGTGATATGTCTATAGCTTTCATTTACTAATGGTCGACTGAAGTACATTCTAAACAAGTTAAATATGTTCCTGATATTGTAGAAAAGTAATTACCTCCAAAGTTTTGATAAACACTATATCCATATAATTGTAATGCCGAAGTTGGATTTGTTAATGATGTTTGAACAAATGTCCAACATTGTGAGCTTAATGGATGATAAAAAGTTGTATATAATGGACCTACAACATCTTGTACAACGTAATTGTTCGGGTTGCTACAACTTTTATATACATAATATTGGAATGGTAAGGTTGCTGAAGGAGTCGGTGTATTTGTCGGAGTTGTAGTTGGAGTCATTGATGTAGTTGGTGTTTGTGAAACAACAGGAGAACAATATATACATTCACCCAAATTCGAATATCCATAAGGTCCGGTATTTAATGTTATTTGATTTATACCTGAAACTTCATAATTTATACCAATATATGATAAACACCTTGAGACACCATCTACCGTTGCTCTAAATACCATAAATTGTTCAATTGGACCTGAGGAAGGGTTGGAAATTGCGTTTGTTGTGTAATACATTTTCCCGTCATAACAATCTTGGAATTGTTGACTAACTGAACATTGGATTACGCAATCTATAGTATTAAAACTTACATCACCTGTGAAAGAACAATTGTATGTTACTTCAGGAGTTACACTTGGTGTACAAGTAGAAGTTGGAGTGGGAGTTGGTGAATAAGTATAACCTGTAACATCAATACCGACATTACAAGGAATAGTAGGTGTAGGAGTAGGTGTTGGGGTCGAAGTTTGTGTTGTTGTTGGAGTTGGGGTTGGAGTACCTGAATAATCACAATCAAAAAGAGCATTGAAATTTAAAACACTACAATTTTGGGTTTGAGAAGGTGTTGGAGTTGGACAAATAGTTGTAGACATTATGTCATCACAAAAATCAGGACAATCACTATAACAAGGAAGAGCGCCGGTTAATAAACAAGGTCCACCTAAACTTGTTGATAAACACCATCCAGTTGTTGCACTAAAATACACAACATAATTTTTTGAATTCGCACTGAAATAAGCGTGTGAATTATAAAATCCTAAGTTAGTGTAAGTGTCACTATAACCAAACACATTTTCTGAGATACAAATATCAGTATATAAACAAACAACACCAGGAGGTGGTGTTTCACTTGGTGTGGGAGTGAAGGATGGGGTTGGTGTTTGAGTTGGTGTTTCGGTGTTTGTCGGTGTATTTGTTGGAGTTAGAGAAAGAGTTGGTGTAGTAGTTGGAGTTTGAGTATTTGTTGGTGTTATTGATGGAGTTACAGATTGTGTTGGGGTATTAGATGGGGTAGTAGTTGGTGTTGAAGTATTTGTTGTAGTATTGGTTGGTGTTTGAGTTATGGTTGGTGTTGGTGTCGGAGTTGTGGTGTTTGTTGGGGTTGGGGTAACACAGGGATTTTCTATTAAACATTCAGAACAACCAGTATATGGTGCACCATAATATAATCCCAAAACACTTTTAAAAATATATGAAGAAGAAGTTCCGGTATTCAACAATTCATAACAACCTTGTGAAGTGTTATTAGGATTTGATGATGAAATTGTGTTTATGAATCCATACGAATATCCAATGATGGTTCCACCAAAATGTTCTTGCCACAAAGTTGAATTTCCACTGAAATAAAAACTATCGTTGTAACAACAACCAGTGAATTCAAATACTCTGTCTATGGCACCATAACTTGTTGCAACAACTGAACCTTGTGAGGTAACAGGGTCTGTAGCATCGACATAATATTGATAGAGTGAAGAATTAGGTTCAACGTTAAAAACTTTAAGATTACCCGCACTATCCGTGAAACTAAAGTTGTTATAAGTAGTCCCACCAGTATTAACTAATTTCCAAATACTTACACTCATACGATTACTATTTGGGTTATCTCACAATTGTTATCGTCAACCACTTTGACCGTAAAGTCATTTTGAGATTCTAATATTGATGGAACATCAAAAGAAAAAGGGATTGTTGATGTTGTTGTTATGTAAATACATATGGTTATTGGATTATCACAAATATAAATGTCGTAAGGACTTGTTCCGGTTATATTATTTATTGTGATATTTGTTGGCATCAAGATTTTTATCATAAATATAATGGCACCCAAAAACTTGTGAAGGTTGACGGTAAGTAATTTTTCACTTATTTTAATAAAAAAAATAATACTTTTACATAAAGTAATATATTTATATAATATGGGAAGGAATAAAATTAATAATGATGACAAAAAAGTTAGAATATCAATAACTATTAACCCGATAAATTATGTAAAAATCAAAGAAAGGCATATAAATGTGTCATCACTTTTAAATAAATTAATTGATGATTATTTTAAAAATGAAAAAATGTAATAAGTGTTGTCAGATTAAAAAATTTAGTGAGTTCCATAAACATAGATTACAAAAAGATGGGTACAATACTTTGTGTAAGGAGTGTAGAAAACCAATAACTGAACAATATTATTATAAAAATCGTGATGAAATTAATAAAAAACAACAAATAAATTATTATAAAAATCACGAAAAAAATTTAAAAAAAGATAGGGAACGAATTAAAAAAGAACGTGTTAAACGTAATTTGAAAAGTAAGGAATATTACATAAATAACCTTGAAAAAGTTAAAGAATATCATAAAAAATATTATCAAAAAAATAAAAATAGAATAATAGAAAAATCCCGCAAATGGTGTGAAGAAAATAAAGAACTATATTTAAAATCTAGACGAGAACGTATAAAAGAAAGAAAAAATAATGATATTTTTTTTAAATTAAAATGTAAATTAAAAACCGACATTTATATTTCGATTAGAAGAAAAAAACGAAATAAACGACTTGAAGATATTTTAGGGGTTAGTATTGAAAATTTCAAAAAACATATTGAATACCAATTCGAAGAATGGATGACTTGGGATAATTGGGGAAAATCAACTTGGCATATTGACCATATAATACCGCTATGTTCTGCAAAAGATGAAAATGAAATTTATGAATTATGGTACTATACTAATATGAGACCGATTAGTGCGATTGAAAATCTGAAAAAAGGGGGTAAGTTGATTCTTTAAAAACAATATGATATATTATTGTTATGGATGAATTCGAAAGTGTAGTGGAACTCATAAGTAAATTTTTAGGGACCCCTAAAAAGATTTATAAAAATCAATCTCAGGTTTCTTGGAATTGCCCAATATGTGATGAGGGTAAAAACAAAGGAAATCTTGAAGTGAATATTGAAAAGTCAGTTTTCCATTGCTGGTCCTGTGGTGATAGTGAAGGAACCCTTGGACACATAGGCAAATTATTCGATAAGTTTGGTAATAAAAAACAAAAAAAACTTTATGAAATACTTAAACCTGAGGACACAAAACCTAAAGAAAAACCTAAACAAAAATTAAGACTACCTGAAAGTTTTACACTTTTCAAAGACTCAAGTAAAGTTTATCCAATAAGAAAAAGTGCTATAAATTACCTATATAATCGGGGAATTTCCGATTATCTAATTGAAAAATATCAAATTGGTTTTTGTGATAAAGGTTCCCACTCAGGAAGAATAGTTGTACCATCCTATGATATTGATGGAAAACTCAATTATTATGTTGCCCGAAGTTGGGCACCATACACCAAGGCAAAATATAAAAATCCCGAAGCTGAAAAAGATAAAATCATATTTAATGAACGACTTATAGATTGGGAAAAAGACATTTATTTAGTTGAAGGAGTTTTTGATGGATTCTTCTTGGATAATAGTATTCCTATGTTAGGAAAACATATGAGTACCCTTTTATTCGAGTCAATTTATAATAAATCTAAAGGGAATATTATCATTGCCTTGGATGGGGACGCTTGGAAAGAGGCTGAAAAACTTTATAATGAACTTAATGGGGGTTCATTATACGGAAAGATAAAAATTGTTAAATTACCCAAAGATAAAGATGTTTGTGACCTCAAGGGTCAAATAAATGATTACTTTTACGAAATGAAATACTAATGAGTGATTTAAAAGAAATAGCAAAAGATATTCGAAACGTTTTGGAAAACAGACGAAAAGAACTTGACATAACATTTGTCGAGGAAGACCACATTTACCATATGAGAGATGAGGATGGAAATATGAGAAGTAACTATCCATCTGTAAGTAAGGTTTTAAAAAAATTCTACAAAGAGTTCCCCGCTGAAGAAATTGCTAATAAAAAGGCTAATGGTAACCCTGAAGTTAAGACAAAACTTCTTCAAGAGTGGTCAAAGGCAGGAACCTATTCTACCAATATGGGGTCAAGGGTTCATTACTTTTTAGAAAAGAAAACTTGTGAAATATTTGATTTAGGAAAAGAAGTTCGTCAACCGATATTCGAATGTGACTTCACCCAAATATTAAAGAGTGATTCTATGATTAGTGCTGGTGAAAAGTATCTTTCATTAATGAAAGAAAGAAATTTGGAAATATTAGATACTGAAATAGTTTTAGGTCATCCTGGTTTAGGATATACCGGTCAACCTGACAAAGTTTGGTTAGTTAAAAATCATAATGACGAAGTTGGATTTGTTATAACGGATTGGAAAAGTAACAAACCAAAAAACTTTGAAGAAAATCAATTTACCGAAAGGATGTTTGAACCATACCAAAAACTTCCAAACAATTCTTTAGGACACTATTTCGTTCAACTTCCGTTGTATGGTAAGTTATTATTAAAAATGTTAGAAGGAACCAAATACGAAAACCTAAGGTTGTTTGGGTGTATTATAGTTCTACTAAAAGAAAGTGGAGAATATGAGGAATTCAGAGTTCCCAAAGAAGTAATTGATACAACTCTTCGTATGAGTATTGAGATGTATGTCAAATAAATTGATTTAATAATAAATTTAAATTATAATTGTTACAAAAATATTATGGAAAATTTATCACCAAAAGTAGATTTACGAAACCAACCAACCGTAGTTTGTGAAAGTTGTGGGAAAAAATACTTCAAAGAAGTAACACTTATTAAAAAAGTGTCAAAATTAATGACAGGAAGTTCAACTGATACAATAGTACCATTTCCAACTTATATGTGTGAAAGTTGTGGTCACGTTAATGAAGAATTTGATTTATTTGATAATTTAGAAGATAGTTCTTCAAATGATTAACAAAATTGTTCATTTTTCTGATTTACATTTGAGGTTGTTCAAAGACCACGACCTTTATCGTAATATTCTGAGTGATATGATACTACGATTTCAGGAGATTAAACCTGATAGGATAGTTTTTACAGGTGATTTGGTTCATAGTAAAAACCAAGTAACACCAGAACTTATAGAAATGGTGGTTTGGATACTTACCGAATGTTCTAAAATAACCAAAACCATTCTAATACCTGGTAATCACGACGCACTTATAAACAATCTAAATAGATTAGATACATTATCTCCAATTATCACATCTATGAATAATTCAGAGATAGTTTATTATAAAGACAGGGGGATTTATGAAGATGAAAATATTTCTTGGTGTGTTTATTCACAATTTCAAGGAAACATTCCTCCCGACATTATTGACGCTAAAGGTTTCAAGATTGGTTTATTCCACGGACCTATTCAGGGGTTAAAAACTGATTTGGGTTTTGATTTTGGACACGAAGCTTATGATATGGAAAAGTTCAAAGGATTAGAAATAGTTTTGTGTGGTGATATTCATAAGCGTCAAATTATTTATACGGAATCAATTATCGAAATTGATGAAGAACTATTTGAAACTTACTCAAAAAAAGGGTGGGAAAAAATATAATTTCTCTTAAGTTTTGTTGGATTATAGATATATATAGTAAAAGAACTAAGTTATGGAGAAAGAGTGTCAAATGTGTAATAAATCTTACCCAACAAAAAATAAAAAACAAAAATATTGTTCTGTTGAATGTCAACATAACTCATATAAAATACAAAAAACTGAAAGAGTTGAATCAATTTGTCAATATTGTGGGAATAAATTTTTAATTTTACCATCAAAAATTAAAGATGGTGGGGGGAAATATTGTCGTAGGGAATGTAAGGACAATCATCAAAAAATTATATATTCGGGTGAATCTAATCCAAGTTGGGGTAAAAAACATACCGACGAATGGAAAAAACAACGTAGTAGGGTGTCAAAAAAAAATTGGCAAAATGAAGAATATAGATTAAAAATAAAAAACTCACACTTAATTTTTTTCAAAAAAAATGGTTTTTATCCTGGTTGTGATGATAAGTCAAAAGAAAAACGAAAAAAAACTATGATTGAAAAATACGGAGTTAAACACAATTGGATGGGTAATTATGGTGAACGCAAATGTGATAAAACTACACTTCAAATTTATGGAAAATCTGCGGTTCAAATGTTAATAGATTATACTCATTTTTACAATAAAAAAACAGATATTGAAAAAATATTTGAAAGTATTTTAATAGAAATTGGAATACCATTTCAGATGAAATATAGAATTTATGATAAAGAAAAAATTAATTTTTGGTTCAGAGAATATGATTTTTTTATTTTGGATACTGATATTCTGATAGAAATTGATGGTGATTATTGGCATGGTAATGAAAATATTTTTAAAAACCTTAGTGATTTTCAAAAACAAATTAATGAAAATGATAAATTAAAAGAAAACTTTGCAAATTCAAAAGGATTTCGTATAATTAGATTTTGGGGTTCTGAGGTTAAAAAAAATAAAGAAAAAATTAAAGAGAAAATGTTAAAATTATGGGAAGAATTAAAATAAAAAAAAAGATACCAATAATTCAAATTGGGTCAACAATTCAACAAGGTTATGGAGAAAATGTTGTTAAACACGGGTTCGGAATTTATGATTTAACAACTGATGAGTACTCATTCGTTGATTTACACAACCCAAAACCTTTTTTGTCTTTCAAAATAAATTCATTTGACGATTTAGAAAAAGGGTCCGAAAAGTTGGTGAATTTTTCTTGAAAAAAGTATTTATTGGTTTAAAATCTTTATTTAAACCAATAAACTTAAAAAAAATTAAATTAAATGAACTTAGGAATTACAACCCGGATTGGTAACACACCATTATATAAATTAAACATCGATGGTTTTGATATTTGGGGAAAAGCCGAATTTTTAAATCCGTCTGGCTCCGTAAAAGATAGACCAATCTATAATATTTTGAGATATGGATTTGACTCTAATCTTCTCAAAAAGGGCGATACGGTTGTCGAGGCAACAAGTGGAAACGCGGGTATTTCTTTAGCTATGTTTGCATCTCAAATTGGATTGAAATGTGTGATTGTGATGCCTTCAAATATGAGTGAAGAAAGAAAAAAGATACTCAAATCTTATGGTGCGGATTTAATAGAAGTAAATCCTGGTGATTTTGATGGGGCGATAAAATTAAGAGACGAGTTATCAGAAAAAAATGGTTGGTATAACACTAATCAATTTAAAAATGAAATGAATTTATCATCACATTATGAAGGTACCGGTGTTGAATTAATTTATCAATCGAAACAAAATTGTTTTATCCCATCGGCATTTATACTTGGTACTGGAACTGGTGGAACGTTAATGGGGGCTGGAAAAGTTTTGAAAGAACAATTTATTGAAATGGATATTGTAGCGGTGGAACCAAGTGAATCTCCTGTTATGAGTGGTGGACAACCTGGCCTTCACGGAATACAAGGAATTGGTGATGGTTCTAAATTTATGGTTGACCTTTCTTTTGTTAATAAAATTATCACTATCTCAACAGAAGAAGCGACCAAAATGATGTTGAGAATTTCAAATGAATTTGGTTTATTTTGTGGGGTTAGTACTGGGGCTAACGTTTTAGCTTCGTTAATATATTGTAAAGAAACTGGTAAAAATAATGTTATTACAATGTTATGTGACCGGGGTGAACGATATTTAAGTTGTTTTTAATATGTATTCCGTTGAAATTAAAAATAATAAAGAAATTTATGATTATTGTAGAGTCAACGGAATAATAGATATCAATAAATTTATTCAAGATTGTTTCAAACAAGGATTTGACATTAAAAAGTACGGATTGTTGGGCGTTGAATCTGAAAAAACTATCGAAATTCAAGAAAAAATAGTTGAGGTACCTATTGAAGTTGAAAAAATTGTTGAAGTCATTAAAGAAGTTCCTGTTGATGTAATAAAAGAGGTTGACAAAATTGTTGAAGTCATCAAAGAAGTTCCGTCACCACCAGTTGAAGTTATAAAATATATTGATAGAGAGGTTATTAAAGAAATTCCTGTCGAAAAAATTGTTAATATTTACGACAATTCAGAACCAACTATTATTGAAAAAATTGTTGAAAAACCAGTAGAAGTCATTAAAGAAGTTGAAAAAATTGTTGAAAAACCAATAGAAGTTATAAAAGAAGTTGAAAAAATTGTTGAAAAACCAATAGAAGTCATTAAAGAAATTGAAAAAATTGTTGAAAAACAAATTATTGTAGAGGTACCAGTTGAGAAAATTATTGAAAAAGAAGTTATAAAAGAAGTTGAAAAACCAAATGACAAGTCAAAATTACTTGAGGTTACTTTACAGAATCTAAAAAAAGAACTAAATTTGAAGGACGATAGAATAAAAGAATTGATGGGTAAAATAAATCAGTTGGAAATTTTAAATAGAAACTCAGGTGCAGTTTATATGAGAGGTTCTAACTTAAATGAAAACTTATGAATATGACAACACAACTTATTACTTGGATTATTATGAGCTATGGGCTAATGAACATTATGGTTTACGGAAGTATATTTTTACCATTCCGAAACTTTTTAAAAAAATGGGCTTTGAAATCACAAGTAACAGGTTACGTATACCCATTTGGTTTTTTGGGTGAATTTATGTCAGATATGATATCTTGCGCGATGTGTTTTAGTGTTTGGGGCGGATTTTTTCTTAGTTTAATTGTTTGGTCACCATCTCACGAAATTCTTGGATTTACACCACATTTTTCTTGGTTCTTTGATGGTATTATATCATCAGGAAGTGTATGGGCAATTAATTCAGTAATTGAATGGTTTGAAGAAAATAGACCAAGGTCCAACTAATGAAAAATATCAAAGCAATTGTAAATGAAGTGGTCGAAAAAGGGGTTTTAATTGAAGATAAACATTTTTGGGGTGGTTCTAAATTTATCTATGAAAACCAAAATGGTTATACTAGTATTACCTCAGTAAATTTGATAAAAATTATTGAAGAAAAAGAATATTAAAAATATATAAAATGGGTAAAGCAAAAAAAGAACACAGAAAAAAAGTTCAAGCAAGAAATCAAAAAATTGAACATCAAAAAACTAGACTACAGAAATTATACACAAAGTTACTTGATGAAAAAATTAAGGAGCTTAAAGAAAAATATTCTGCAGAAACTGAAACTAATCTTTCAGAAGTAGAAACTATTCAGATACAATCTGAAAGCGGAGAAACAACAAGTTAATGGACCTATTCAATCCTGAACCGGACTATAATTTTAAAATAATGCATAAAAATTTAAAAAACCTAGATTTAGATAATCCATTTATTCAAGTGGTTTGGGAGGATTTTTCCCAAAATTTTACCCAAGAAAAAATTAAAAGTATTAGAACTTATTTTCAAAAAAAATACAATAGTCAAAACGTTAATGTAATTACTAAATCAAAACAAGAAGAAAACCAAACTATTCAAAATGTTGAAATAACATTCAATATTTTAGATAAAAACTATCAATTAGAATTGATAAAAAAATATTTGGAAACAAAATCTTCTCTGAATCATTTAGATGATATTTTAAAAATTGATGAGTCGGTAAATACAAAACTGATTACTAACCAACAAGAAACAACACCATTCAAAAAATGGTATATCAAAAATATTGAATTTTCCAACTTTCTTTCTTATGGTCAAAATCAAAAATTAAACTTTGATTCATATGATGGTATAGTTGCGGTTGAATCCAATCCTCCTAATTTTGGGGGTAAATCAGTACTTACCGTTGATTTACTACTTTTTTTGTTCTTTAATGAAACAACTAAAACCACAAAAGCTGAAGAAATTTTTAATAGGTTTACAAATTATGATAAGGTCAATGTTAAGGGTGAAATATTAATTGATGGAGAAACTTACGTCATTGTTAGACAAATTGAAAGGAAAAAAAGTAAAAGTGGTGAATGGAATGTTAAAACAGAATTGGATTTTTTCAAAAAACTTGCGGATGGTTCATTACAAAATTTTACAGGAGAACAAAGAAGGGAAACTGAAAATTTCTTAAAATCTTCTATAGGAACAAAAGAAGATTTTTTAATGACTATTCTAACTACCGCATCAAATTTGGAAGATTTAATAGATTCAAAACCAACAGCTCGAGGTCAGGTATTAAGCAGATTTATGGGTTTGGACTTTTTGAAACTAAAAGAAGAAACTGGTAAAGAAATTTATTCTGATTTTTCAAAATCAATGATGTCTAACGTATACAATACTGAACAATTAAAAAATGAAATTGAGGATTCAAAAGTTAAAGTTGATAGTTTGAAAAAAAACAACAATGAATTAAACACAAAAATCGTTGAAGTTCAAGAAAGAATAATAAAAGGTCAACAATACAGAGACAATCTACTCAAAAATAAACATAACGATATTGATAAGGAAATTAGTTTATTACAACCCGAAAAAGTTAAAAATGAATTAGAAGAACTTAAACACCAAAAAAAGGGGATTGAAAAACAGATTAAAGAAGTCCTTGTAGTTGAACCATCGTCATATTATTATGAAGACCAACACGATAAAATAAAAGAAGAATATCAGGAAACTTTGAAAACTCAACTTCAAGTTGAAATGTCAATTGACAATATAAAAAAACTACAAGAATCCGTGAGTGGTGGAATAAAGTGTGAACATTGTGGAATTGAGTTAGTTAATGCGGCAATTACCCAATCAAAAATATCTGAACTTGCTGGTTATAACCAGCGTTATGACGAACTAACGTCTTTAATGACGGATATTTCACGCAAAGAACAAGGTTTTACGAAATTAAAGAAAGAATTTGATGAGTATGAAAAAAATAAACTTGTTAAAGAAAAATACGAATTAAGTTTAGAAAGCAATCAGTTTAAAATAACAAAGTTAGAAGATAATTTAAAAAAATATTACGAAATCCAAGACAAAATTTCAGAAAATGATAAATTAGAAACTTTGATTATAAAAGCAGGTCTAAAACTTGATGAATTAGAAGTTGAAAAAGGGAAATATAAAACTTTATTGAATAATAATGATTTTGAAATCAAAACATTAGAAAATAAAATCGAATCTAATATAAATCTATTGAAAAAAATAGAAGAAGAGTCAAAAAAAGAAAAAATTTATAAACTATACTTGGAAATTTTTGGTAAAAATGGTATATCTAAAAGTATTATGAGAACTATGATGCCAATAATAAATTCTGAATTACAACGACTTTTACAAGATAGTTCGCATTTTAAATTAGAAATTAGGATTAATGATAAAAATGAAGTTGAGTTTATTATGATTGATAATGAAACTCAAATTGAAAAGTTAATGGTTTCAGGTTCAGGTTATGAACGAACAATCGCTTCATTAGCTCTAAGGGCGGTTCTTAGTAAAATTTGTTCTCTACCAAAGGCAAATATTATTGTGTTTGATGAAGTTTTTGGTAAAATATCTAATGATAATTTAGAAATGGTTTCAGAATTCTTCACAAAAATCAAAGAATATTTCGAAAAAATATTTGTGATTACTCACAATCCATTAGTTTCAAATTGGGCTGATAAGACAATCAAAATTATCAAAGAAGAAAATATTAGTAAAATTTCCTAATGAATTTGGCGGTTCAGTTTTTTAGTATTACATTTGTAGTGTAAACAATAAAAATGAAATATATATTAATTATTTTAGCTAAATCTGATAAACAATCCGAATTAGTACAATCTATAGCCACTGAATTAGGGGGTATATGTCCAAGAAGTGATGTAAGGTACTTTTACACTGAAGAAAGTATATTTTTCAGTTTTAGCACTGACTACAATCTTAATGATATGCAAAATTTTGTTTTCGAATTGTTTGATGAAATGGAATTGATTTATTTCCTGTCTCAATATAATCCAGACAAAATGTTTACCAATATGTCAGAAAAAACAAGTACCTATTTATTCAACGAGTCAACTCTTTTCCAAAAGTTTGTATCCGTTGAAAACAATATGGATAAATTAGATGAGATTGATAATGAAATTTTAGAAAAACTTACTTCTTTGAAAGAACAATTCGAAGATTTTAATAACAAAGAAAAACAAAAATATAAACCAACTTTAAATGAACTTTTAGATAAAATTAACACTTCAGGAATAACCAAGTTATCAAAAGAAGAGTTAAATTTGTTAAATGAATACTCTAAATCCCTATAAAACTATGAAAGACAAGCAAACATCAATTCCAATCAATCAAGAAGAAATACAAAGTTATCTTAAAGATATTCGAAAGATTAAGGTTATGACTGCTGACCGAGAACGAGAACTTGCGGAAAAAATGAAATCACCAAATCTTTCTTTGATGGAAAAAAATAAAATCCAAAGGGAAATGATTGAGGGTAATTTAAGGTTTGTTATTACTATTGCAAAACAATATCAAAATCAAGGGTTACCATTCCCTGACCTGATTGCTGAGGGTAATTGTGGTCTTCTTAAAGCTATTGAAACATTTGATTGGAACAAGAATCTTAGGTTTATTTCATACGCTGTTTGGTGGGTAAAACAATCTATCAAACAATCACTTAACGACCAATCAAGAACCATTCGTCTACCGGTTAATGTTGTTCAAGAACTTCATAGAGCAAAAAAAGAAGTTGAAACATCTGATAAAAAATTAGATGATAAATTTGCTAATCTTCCCTCCATAATTGATTTGGATATGAATATTAACGAGGATGGAGACACTTTGATTGATGTTGTTAAAAATGAAAATGCGGACCAACCCGACGAAGTATTCAACAATCAAGATGTGGTTAAGAAAAAAATATTTGAACTTTTAAATATTTTAGATGACCGGGAAAAAGTTATTATTGAAGATTATTTTGGTATATCGGGTCCTCCTCGTACCTTAGAAGACATTGGAAGTGACTTTAACTTAACAAAAGAACGAGTACGACAAATCAAAGAAAAGGCACTTAGAAAGTTAAGAAATGAATCATCTACCCTTTTTGACTACATTTAATTAATTTTTTTGATATTTATTAGTTACGGAATAATCAATTAGAAAACAAAACTATGAAAACTATTTTAAGTTTTTTGGATGTGTGGGGATTAAGATTTGTTACCATATTTGTAATATTAACGTTTTTCAAGACGTGTAATACCAACGGATATATTAAAAAAACACAAAAAAGAATTGATTCGCTTTCTTTTGTAATAACTAAACAAAACGAAATAATCAAAGAATTAAATAAGGATTTGATTCTTCAAATCAAAGTAGAAGGTTTAAAAAGTGAGAAAAGAATGATTCAATCTACAGATAGGAAAATTTTGGATGTCAACAGACAATCTGAAATTGATAAAGAGATTAACGAACTATCCAAGTGATTAAGAATACATTCGAATGGATTAAAATTAATCCTAACAGGTCAATGTTTTTGGTACCAATCATATTGGTTGCCATAATATCTATATCTCACGTTGTTTCTTGGTATGATATAGCTAACCCTTTTAGTTGGGCGATTTACTTATCTATAGCCATAGAAGTCGCTGCGATGACCGCTCTTGTTGCTGTTACAAATAGAATCAAAGGTGGAGTTTGGTTTATGTTTGGGTTAGTCACCTTGATACAAATGATTGGTAACATATATTTTTCTTTCAAAGAAATCGATGTAAATAGCGAACTCTTCAAAACTTGGAATGAGTTAACTCTTCCAATATGGGAATCATTAGGGTCCGATGATTTATCTTCCCAAAGAAGGTGGTTATCTTTTTTAGAAGGTGGTCTTCTTCCAATAATTTCTTTAACATCGTTACACTTTTTCATAAAGTATGATGATAAAAGAGGAAATAATATTAAAAATCAACAAGAACCATTAGAAGTTATTAAGGAGGTTGAAAAAATTGTTGAAGTTCCTGTAGAAGTTATTAAAGAAGTTGAAAAAGTTGTTGAGGTACCTGTCGATAAAGTTGTGGAAGTTATTAAAGAAGTTGAAGTTATCAAAGAAGTTGAAAAAGTTGTTGAGGTACCTGTTGAAGTGATAAAAGAAGTTGAAGTTATTAAAGAAGTTGAAAAAGTTGTTGAGGTACCTGTTGAAGTGATAAAAGAAGTTGAAGTAATAAAAGAAGTAGAAAAAGTTGTTGAGGTACCTGTTGAAGTGATAAAAGAAGTTGAAGTTATTAAAGAAGTTGAAAAAATAGTTGAAGTTCCTGTTTCATCTGAAACTCAATTGAACGAAGATGGGGAAGTTAAAAGATTAGTTTATACTAAAAATTCTTAATTAAAACCTTTTTGAAAACATTAGTCACATATGATGAATTCAAACCGAAAGGTAAAAATAAGAAAAAGTACCAAATTATTCTTATAAACTCATCTAGAAAGTTTCCTGAATATCTTAATTCACTTCAAAATAGACATTTCGGTAGATACAACAAAATACCAAATTATATAATAACTAATCAGGGTATCACCCATCAATTATTATCTGACGAAGAATATTCCTCTATTTTCAAAGATGAAAATATAAATAAAAATTCAATAATAATATGTTTAGAAAATTTAGGTTGGTTAAATAAAGAACCCCTAAAGGATTATTATATTAATTGGATTGGTAATATTTATAAAGGTGTTGTATTCGATAGGAAATGGAGAGAACATTTTTTTTGGGAACCTTACAAAGAGGAACAAATGATTAGTTTGTCCAATTTATGTAAAGATTTAACTAAAAAAAATTCAATAACAAAGAAGTTAATCGGACATAACACAAAAATACACGGAATTGAAAAAATTAAGGGAATTGTTACAAGAAGTAATTTTGATTCAAATTTTACTGATGTAACACCAGCTTTTGATTTTGATAAATTTAATAAATTATTAGGAAATGAAGAATTCGCATGATGAAATAAAACAATTACTCAAAGCATCCAAAAATATGCTATCGAGTAAATTAGTCAAAGAAGACGAAAATAGAATAAAAAAAATTCACAATTTAATAACTGAGGATGAAGATGAAGAAGAGGAAGATGAACTTTTAGCCGGAGATGTCACAAAAAAAGTAAACGTAGGTTCGTCTATAGAAAAAAATATTGAAAGTGATTCGGAAGAAGATTTAGGACCTGAAAAAAAAGATAAAAAACAAGCTTACAGAATCTCAGGTGGAATAATTGTTCTTCACGGAAAAGATTCTACCGATTTACAAATTACGGTTGATGAAAAGGTTGCATTTCAAGAAACTATGGATGAATTTGTGAATGAAGTGGCAGAATTGGTTGATTTTAATAAATTGAATGTTTATCCACACAACGTAGAATGGTCAGGTAAAATAATTGATTTCGACTTGGAGTTTTTTTTCACAATAGGTGAAGATAACGGAATTTATATACAAGGAGATATGATGAAGACGGACGATAATTTTTTAGAAGTAATTAATAAATTGAAAAGTTACTACGATAAATTCAAATCTAAATGGTCAAAAATATTGGCTCAACGAAAAAAAACTACAGGTGAGGAATAATAATACGATATTAATTATGAATTTGGTTTTATTATTATTGTTAATAATATTAATTTGTTGGAATACTTTCAGTAAGGACTTATTACCTAAAAAACAAGAAAGTAATAAAATAGATTCAATAAATTACGTTCTGAAAAATATAGAATCCAGTCAAAAAAAATTAGATTCAATATTATATGATTACAATAAAAAAATGTTATCAATTGATGAAAATATCATCAAAATTAAATTAGATAAAAATCAATTAACAAAAGAATATTATGAAAAAATTAATCGCGTTAATAATTTCAATACTAATCAGTTGGACAGCTTTTTCACAAACAGGTATAAGTAATAAAGATTTGAAATGTTTTCCTGTAAGCGTTGTAAAAAAAATTACACAAGATTTGTTGCGTGGTGATTCTGCAAGGAATCAATTACTTTTTTCAGAAAAAGAAATTTTTGAGTTGGAGAAAAAAATAATAATGAAAGATTCGGTTATTCTAACTTTAAATAACAAACAAAAAAATTTTATAAGTTCAATAAATTTACAAACAGAAAAATTTAATACATTACAAGATTATACTAATAAAGTAGAATTAAGATTGGAAAAACTTCAAAACCGAAATAAAATTACAACGTATACATCCTGTTTTTTATTTGGTGTAATAGTTTCTATCATTTTACTTAAATAAAGTATTTATAAGATTATGAACTCATCTTCGTTATCAAATAACCTGAGAAATACTATGAAATCAGAGTTTGCTAAATCAGGTATCTATAATCAAGGTATAGAAGGACTCAAAACAAGTGACGAGTTCATTAAATCTTTACCTCAAAACGAAGAAATAAATGTTGAAAATCCTATAATTAGAAACACAATGAAAAAATCTAATACAAAAAACTTGGTTTCCAAAACAAAAATGAATAAACCTATTGGTAAAATTACAAGTATTGGAAAAACAGAATCTAAAGAAGCTACAGCATCAGGTGGTTCAGGACAATACTCTCAACCTCTTTTTTCTGAACCTAAAAATAAAACAAAAAAAGTTGAAACAAAAGAAGCAACTGGAGCAAGTTCATCGGGACAATATTCAGGTCCTAAAATTTGGGCAAAATCCACTTCGAAAAAAGATTGGAAAGGCGCTTCTAAAACACAAATACCAGGTGGAAAGTTTGTACAAGTAAAAAAGAAATGTAAAACTTTTCCTTATTGTAATCAAGGAGATATTAAAGCTCTTAAAATTTTTGAAAGTGAAGATTTCAAAAAAGCTATAACCAATGTAAGTAAAAAATACAATGTCAGTGAAAATGTTGTAAAAAACATCGTTGCTTTTGAATTGGGGTATATAATTTAAAAAAACTAAATATTTATATAAAAAAACTATAATATGAAACCATCACATAAAGTTAATATCGAAAAAATTATTAACAAGGTTCTTAACGAAACTTTAGAAGAAAAAGCTGATAAGTTAAAATCTAATATCAAAAAAGGATTAGAAGAAGATTTAGGTGGTATGGAAGATACACATCCTACCTTTGGGGATTTTACACCGGAAGATATGGAAAAGTTTGTTAAAAAACATCTTGGAAAAAAACATTCAAAACACCAAGAAGATGAACCATATGTATTACCAACTAAAAATGATGATGAATCTGAACAAGATTGGGAATTTGGAGATATTTTTGAAGGTAAAACTGAATGTAGTGAATGTGGTGGTATGATTTATGAAGGAGAATGTAGTGAATGTGGATGGAAATCTGATATGAGTGAAAGTGAAGAGGTTGGTAAATTTCCTGAGTATCAAGAATTTGATTACGTTGCTGAAGGTGAAGATGATATGATGTCAAAGGTCACCAAAGTATGTAAAGAAGAAGGGGAAGATTCGGTGGCTTGTAAAAAACATAAAGAATACGCTGGAGTGTCTGAACTCGGTGAAGGTTTTGATAGTGAAGAAATAAAATTTATAAGTAATGATGAAGATTATTCAGACGAAAACTTTTATCCTATTTACAAGTGGAATAGAAAAAATAAAAATTCAGAAGGTGAAGAAAATTTCGAGTTAGAAGTAGAAGAAGGAAATGCTTTTACTAAAAAGTTGAAAGATACCCCCAAAGGTGGAAAATTCAAATTAGGTGATAAAACATATACAGATACGTCCGATTTAAATGAGAAAGAATGTGTTGAATGTGGAAGTAAATATCCTGTTGTAGAGAAATGGGAAGGTGATGTTGAGGTTGAAAAAACAGGTGAACACGCAGATAAGACAATAGAACAAATAAACACAGAAATCAAATCACTTAAGAAAAAATCTGAATCTTATAAAGACAAAGGTCAAAAAGTACCAATGTCAATTAGAAAAAAAATGAGTGAACTTTATTTTGCTAAACGAGCAAAACAGGGATGGAAAGGAAAAGGGAAAGCTAAAGTCAAAGAAAGTATATCATTAACAGAAAATGAATTGATTACTTTAATTGAAAATATAATTAACGAAGAAGAAACTAAAAAAGTGAAAAATAACATCAAAACATCAGAGTCAGTTAAGGGTTTGAAAAAATATAAACAAGCTTTCGATGCTTCGGGTAAAGAAAATGAGGATTATCTTAAGTCAGTTACAAAAAAAATGAAAGATTATTTAAAAGATGGTTCTAAAGGTGAATACTCAATGGAACCTAAAAATTTTCCACAAGGAAATGGAGAGTTGGCTAAGATGTCCAAAAAAGCTTATGTTCCTTCAGACGCTGTTAAAGATTATACAGATAATTTAACAGCCGCTGGCTTGGAAAATTTAGATTATGATGAAATCCATCCAAATGAAGAATGGGTAACTAAAAATATAGAGGGTTCTTCTGAAACGGGAAATAACCCTGAATGGGCAAACGCGGTTGAGACACCGGTTAATAAAAAAAGAAATAAAATAAGAAAAGATAATCTTTTGGGTAAAATAAAGAGGAAAGCTTACAATAAAGCCCCTCAACCAATTATTCAAGATAAATCTGGTGAAGATGCGGGAGAAAAACTTATGATGAAATTAGAATCTGAAAATCCAAAAAACAAACAAAAATTGGACGAGGAATTCAAAAGAATGAGTCAACTTTTTTCTTACGATAAAAAAACTCAATAATATACTTTTTTGAGTTTTATTTCTATCATTTATCAATAGAAAAAAAATCTATGGATAAGTTCTTCAATTACCTAACGGTACCTATAAATCCTGAGGATGTTGATAAATGGTTAAAGGCTAACAACATTTTACCTGAAAAACTAGAATTATTTTTAGATTTTTGTTTATCGCTATCCATTTTAGTAATGGAAACATATCTCGGAGATAATAGTAATAAATCTGAAACAAATATTACAATGACTCAAGAAGATAATGAAAGTCATTTTTCTTGGTGTTGGGTCAAAAATATAGATGGTTTCAGAAAAGAGAATATTATGTTCAAAGAACTAGGAGAACATAAAGAATATTTTGAAAACTTCTTTCAAGAAATATTTTATTCACAAAAAGACCTTTTGGTTAGGAATTCAATGGTGAATTACTTTGAAGATTTGTTTGACACAAATAAATCATTTACAAAATTTGATTTAGAAATGATTGTGTCGATATACAAATCTTTGGATTTTGCGTTGAAAAGTTAAAAAAAACATTTACTTCATTTTCAAAAAAGTTATTATTTGAGTATCATAAACAATAAAAAATTGAAAAATGCAAACTTTAGAAAGTATCAAAAAACTTACTGAACAATTAGCGGTAGATGCAGGAAAATTCTACAATGGTAACAAAAGTGCCGGTACAAGAGCAAGAAAAACTGCACAAGATTTGAAGTCACTTCTACAATCGTTCAGGTTGGAAATTTTAGAAGAAAGAAAAAAAGATTAAAAAAATGTATTACGAAAATATAATATTTTTTATTTTAATATTTTCTATTTTTTTCGTTCTAAGAATTTCTATAAAATTTATAAGTTCTCTCTTTGGTGAAAACACATTTAGTATTACCAAGAGAGAACTTCTATTTTTGAATTTAGCATTATCATACATTATTACGTACATTATTAAGTTATGAGTATATTTACAGAATTTTCGGGTTTATTCCCATACCTACAATCAGTTAGAAAATTGGAGGATTTTATTTCGTTTGATATATTATTTCCTACAAGTTGGAAACTACCAAAAAAATATATAAACGAAGAAAAAGTTTTTGAACAAGAGTCACAAAGTCCAAATGAACGTTTATTTTCTTTTCTTTCCAAGATGGATGAATCTGAATTGAATATTTCAATAGATAATATCAAAAGTTTAATCAAATACAATATAGAAAGAGAAGAAAAAAATATCTTATTCGAAAAAAAGGTTGAAGAACTTAAAGTTTTATTTGAAAAAACTCCTTTAGAATCGCTTAAAAATTTGAAATTCGAAATTAAAGTATCTAAATTGAAACTTGAAGATAAAGATTATGAACAATCAGAAATATCTAAATTGGCTGGAGAAGGAAAAAAATAAAGATAGAGTTGAATTAGATGTTGAAAAAGAAAATTTCATCAATCTAATTAAAAAATACAATAAAGAGGATATCATACCCACAAAACCAAAAAAGGTTAGTTTATGGAAAAAACTAATGAAAATTATAACGAGTTAATATCCAAGTTTGCACTTGTATGTGATGCTATTGAAAATATATGTCCGGATGGTAATGGTACCCTAGTATATGAATTGAAAAAAGAGCGTTTCGAAAAATTTCAAAAACTTCTTACCAAAAATAAAAAAGGGACCGACAAGTTTATTTTAAATTTTTCAGGGATAAATGTAGTTTTTATTTTAGATGAGTCGTAGTTCTACGTCTCAGGTATACAATATCAAAACCACATTCAACTAACATTTTATATAAGTATTTTCTTTGAATTGTTGAACTATCTTTAACTAAAAGAAAATCCTTAATCTTACTCTCTACAAGATAAATCTCCATCGAATCAAGTAATCTAGAAGAATCTTCGGATGTTTTCAATGTAAATAATTCAAACGAGTCATCCACTTGAAGTACAATCTTATTATTCAATTTGGATAACAATTTCAAACCTGTCTTTTTTTGACAATAAGTTAAAAACTCCTCGAAAGACAATTTAATTTTAGTTTTATAATTCAAAATATACTCCGGTTTGTTGTATTTTGAAATCCCTATGATATTATAATTTTCATCCTCTAAGTTAACTCTAATTTGTCTTCCGAAATCGTCCTTTAAAAACTTTTGAACTTTATCTTTGTTGTTCTTGGATAATAAACCAATCTCATATGAAGATTGGGAACCATTTTCGAATTCAACCCAAAACTTTGTCTTGTTGGATTGGTTTACCATTTTGTCAAAATACTCTTGGGCTTTATTTAAAGTTTGAAATTTATTGATTATTTTCTTTTTAACTTTATTTTTAAACAAAACTACAAGATAGTTTGATTCCATATTAAAAAATGGTTGACAATTATAAATAAGTAAATAACTATGGAAAATTACTACCAAGTTTTAGGAGTTTCAGAACAAGCTACACAAGACGAAATTAAAAAGGCTTATAGAAAAAAGGCAATTGAATTTCATCCAGATAAAGGAGGAAATGAAGAGGAATTTAAAAAAATAACTCAAGCTTATGAAACCTTAGGTGATTCGAACAAACGCCAACAATACGATTTCACAAAAAATAATCCCCACCAAAATTTTAGAGGTTTTAACCCATTTGAAGAATTCTTTAATCAAACAGGATTTCATCAACCAAGACGAAGAACCGCTCCTGATAAAATTCTACAACTTAACGTCACTATAACAGAATCTTTTTTGGGGTTAAAGAAACATTTAAATTTCAAACGTAAAGTTGAATGTAAAGGATGTTCTGGTTCAGGAGGGGAAAGAAAAACTTGTAATTCTTGTAATGGGGAAGGGATTATAAATATAAGAACTGGAACAGGTTTATTTGTACAAATAGTTAGACAAAGTTGTCCTGCTTGTAATGGGGTTGGGTCAACATTAATAAAAAGATGTTACGCTTGTAATGGATTAGGAACTGAAGAAATGATGGATAGTATATCTTTAGATTTACCTATTGGTGTGGATAATGGACAATTTTTTAGAGTAAACGGAAGGGGTGATTATAATAATGGAGTTTTTGGTGATTTAGTATTAAAAGTTAATTTAAACTCAGAAAATAACTTCGATAAAAATGGAAGTGATTTAATTTACTCTCATTTTACAGATATTGAGGGTCTCAAACAAGATACTATAGAAATAAAACATCCTGAAGGACCACTCAATATAAAAATGCCAAAAGAAATTGATACATCAATGCCGTTAAGAGTTAAAGGAAAAGGATTCAAACAACCTGAAAACGGAGATTTGTTTATCAAGCTGTTTGTTAAATTTAAAAGAGATTAATTATCTCCTTGACCCAAATAATTGTCCCTTTTACCGCCGCGGCGAGAAGGTAACAGGAGAATACGAATAATCCCCAATGGTACTTGGTTAACCCTTTTTTACAACTACTACATTCTTTTTTAGGTTCCTCAGTTTGTTCAACATCGACTACTTTAGCATCTTGCATAATTAATTTAATTGATAAATTTTCTTATAATTGTCACCCAATAGTTCAACCGCCTTATTCACCGCATCTTGTTTTGTTTTATGACCAGTACTCAAAGTTTTTTTTGCGTGAATAATAACGTAATCAGTCGAATCTACTTTACCTTTAACCCACTTGAATTTAGTTTCTTTTTTTGGTCTAAGATTGTCTTTGGCGTAGATATCGTAATGACCAACTTTACAAATGTATCTACCTCGTTGCCCTGTTTTTGTTCCCATAATTTTTTTATTAAATATAGTTGAGAATCTTTACATAGACAATTTTTTTTAATACAAAATTGTTTACTTATAAACGCACTTTTTTTATATTTTATTATATTTATATAGTATATGGGAAATATTGGTAGACCGAAAAAAGATGATAAAGATAAAAAAGTGAAATACGGAATTAGTATTGACCGATATCTCTTTGATAAAATGAAGAACGAAGAAATAAGCGTTTCTAAGTTCATTCAGAATTTAGTGAAAGAGTATTATGAGAAAGTATAATTTAAATGAGAATTTTTTTGATGAAATAAATGATAAATCCGTATATTGGTTGGGATTTTTATATGCAGATGGAAGTGTTAGGATGAAAAATAATAAAAGTGGAGAATTAAAACTTAAACTTAAAGATACGGATAAAAGTCATATAGAAAAATTTTTAAAAGATATCAATAGTAGTGCCCCTATCAGGTGTGGAATTAACAAAAAAGATAATTCTAAATTTTGTTATGTGTCAGTAAATTCTAATTATATGGTTAAAAAGTTATTTGAATTAGGATGCGTTCAAAATAAAACATTTAAAATAAGAATACCAAAATTAAGTGATGAAATGATGCTCCATTTCATCAGAGGGTATTTTGATGGTGACGGAAGTATAAGTAGGGTTAAAAATAGACCAAATTCATTTGTTGTTAGTATTTGCTCAAATAAAAATTTCATTAATGATTTAGTAAAGTATTTGAAATTTGGTAAAATTTATGAAGAAAAAAATTATTCAGTTATTAAAATAAATAAAATAAGTTAAATTAAAAAATTTAAAGATTTTATCTATAATAAAAAAAACATTTACTTAGAAAGAAAATTTATTATTTTCGAAGAAATTATTGATGACTATAAAAGAGATTATTCTAAAACAAAAAATAAAAAAACATACAAATTGATTAATCCAAACGGAAATATTATAATTTGTAATCACTTAAAATCTTTTTGTATTGAAAATAATTTAGTTTATTCGACTATGTCCAATTTAGCGAGAGGAATAGGTAATACTAATAAAGGTTGGAAATGTGAGTTAATTTAAAATAAAATAAATTATGGCAATAAGTTACATTGGGGGTAAATCGAAAATCGCCCCATCATTAATAATACCTAATATACCGAAAGATATAGAAACATTTGTGGAAGTTTTTAGTGGTCAATTTTGGACTTTTTTTAAGATGAACTTGGACGAATACCCAAATCTTAAAAAAGTCGTTTATAATGACATAAATCCATTAAATTACAATATGTATTTGTGTATCAAAAACCACCAAAGATTGTTAGAGGAATGTGAAAACTTGGTAGTCCAAGAATTGGGAGTTATACCAACAAATCCGATTTGTGAATATAATTTTAATCAATTTCAGTCAGAAATATTTTCAAGCGGATTTACAATAAATTATCCTGATTATTCTGTTGCGGCGAAATACATATATGTTTTAACTCAAGTTTTTTCAGGTGCTAACCCTGAAAAATCAAAATTTATAGATTTAAAAGGTAAGTATCATTCTAAATTCACATCATTCAAAAACAAATTAAAAAATGAAAAATGGCAAAAAATGTTTGAGTCAATTACAGATGTTGAAAATATGGATTTTGAAAATATTATAAAAAAATATGATTCTCAAACAACTTATTTTTATACTGACCCACCCTATTATATAGTGGGTGAAGGGGCATATTATTCAAACCACAATTTTGATAGGAATGACCACGAAAGATTGGCAAATGTCTTACATCAGGTTAAGGGTAAATTTGGTTTATCATACTACGATTTTCCTGATTTATCGGTTTGGTTTCCTAAAAATGTTTATAGGTGGGAACGTAAGTTATTTGCAAAAGCCGCGGCCGCTAAAAAAGGACAAACACAAAATATGGGAGAAGAACTTCTTATAATGAATTATTAACTTTTTTTCTAATTTTGTATATTTATTAATAAATTGTACAGAAATGAAATTTACTACTTTATTGTCAAAACTAATTATCGAAAACTCAAAGTTTCAGTTTTTATATGACAAATATGTAAAACCGCAAACACCTAAGGTTAAACCAGGAGAAGAAAGTCCTGAAGTTACTAAGAAATCAAAACCACAAGGTATGATTCCTTTTGAGGTTTTTAAATCTATCGTATTAGCAGACCCATTTACAAAAGTTCCTCAAGGTGAGGATATCGATACTTTAGACGTTGAAAAAATGAAAAACGTAAAGTTAGGTAAATACTCTGAATGGTTATTGAAAAAATTTTTACAACCAACTTTAGCAGATTTGAATTTAACAGATGAAGAAGCTCAAGACCCAGCAAGAAAAACAGATGCCGCAAAACAATATGCTAAGTTATTTCTCGAAGATTTATACAAACAAACAGAACGTCTTCAGTTCTATGAAAAAGCGAAACAATATCTTCCACAAGAAAAAAGAGATATTAACAAACTTTCAATAAAAGATTTATACGATATTTTTCAAAATTTCCAATTACCTGAAAAAAAGAGAATCGAATCAGAACGTAAAGAAGCTAAAAAAACAAGAAAGGGATTTGAACACGTTGGTGGTGAAATTATTCACCAAGGTCCAAAATGGACTATGATTCGTATTAGTGATAGAGGAGCTAAAGGAAAAGAAGCAGCAATTTGGTACGGAGGTTTTAAAGATGTTCGTGGAGGAGAAAGTGATTGGTGTACATCATCACCAAACTTAAGTTATTTTGAAGGTTATATCAAAGATGGTCCTTTATATGTTGTTTTCCCTAATGATGACAAAGGTGAAGTTGGTAAACGTACCGGTCTACCAAAAGAAAGATATCAATTCCATTTCCCTTCTAACCAGTTTATGGATAGAGAAGACCATAGAGTTAAACTTGTTGAACTTCTAAACGGAGAAATGAGTGAACTTAAAGAAATGTTCAAACCTGAGTTTGCTAAAGGACTTGTGACCAAAGACAAAGATACTTTGGACATCAACTATCCACAAGGAGCTGCAGCACAATTCGTTGCACTTTATGGTATGGAAGAAATTTTTGAGTCAGCACCCGAAACACTTTCATCAATTAATATCATTAATAACTCAACTGAGAAAATGGCTCTTGACGTTCCAAGTAGTATTGTTAGATTCAAAAATTTGAAATCTATAATGATGCAAAATTGTGTTAAAACTTTACCGGATAATTTAGGTGATTTACAAAATCTTCATTTCTTATCGTTACCCAATAACAAAGAACTTAGAACACTCCCTGAATCTATTTCCAAAATCACAGGGTTAATGTTTGTTAACGTAATGGATTGTCCTAATGTTAAACTTCCAGAAAAACTTAGTGCGGTACTTGAAGATGATGGAAATGGTTTCTATTATTCTAAACAATAATACTTTATGAACATATTAGATGTTGAGATATACATCAAACAATTCATCGATTTTTTTGAAAAAAATCCTAATGATTTGATTGATTTAATTGGTGAATCTTTGAAGGAAGAATTTTATTCCGAAGTCAGAGAACAATGTACCAAAAACTACCATAATGGGGATGATGTCACCCTGACTCGTCAACAAATAATTGATATTGTTGTCAAAATTAAAAAGGTCGATAAAAAACCTGATACTGAAGTGGTATTAAATGGACTTTTTGAAAATACAAAATTTGGAAAAATTTCTTTAAATTGATATTTTCAAAGTTTATTTGTAATTTTGTTTTATGACAAAAAAACTTTTTGAATCGATTAAAAACAATTACTATTCATTCGAATTTTTTGATTATAACGAAATTCCTTCCAATAAAGTACCAAGTAATGAAGACCTTGATATTTTTACTAATGACATAATTATTACACCTCCAACTAAAAAAAATTTTTGGAGAATAAAAGAAAATAAAAGAGATTTTCAACAAGCTAAAGTTACCGAAGAAGAGTATCTAAAAAGATATGCAATTCCTAATTTTCAAGTACAACATTTGAGAAATATTATAGTCATAGAAGAAAGTGAAGATAAAGTTAGTTTGAAAATTTTCGAATATTCTAGAACCCGTAAAGTTGGTGTTGTATATTTCAAAGTCACAACACTATGTAGATTTGTGACGTATAGTAAAAAGAAAAATTTAATATACTCTGGATTCATTCGTGATTACCACAAAAAAAGAAAGTGTATAAAAGTTTGTAAGGTCGCAAACCCTTGTTCAAGCGTTCTTTCTAATATTTTGGGATATGAAAATAATTACCAAACGATATTATTATCCAAAATTTTTATTGAAGCGGTGACAGGAAAGTTTACATCTTCATTAAGTCCTGATACTCAATTACATAAATATAGTTTGGAAAAAAGAGGGGTTAAACTATCTGATAATTGGGAAGTGTTCAGAAAAACACCTTATCAACCAAAATTAAAAGATTTCAAAAAGAATGATTTCAAGTACATTGATTCAATTATGAGTAAGTTTAATTTAAGTGGTGATAAGGTTAGAAAAACACTTCACATTTTAGACAAAGGATTTGATTGCAATTGGTTCATTTTTTTATTAAATTTTATGGGTCAAAAATTTATTTTATCACGACCCATTTCTGAACTTAAAAATATTTTTGAAAATGAATCATTTGTAGTACCATCTAATTTATTAGAAGGTCTTTCGGATTCAGAAAAAAAGAGTTTTTACCATTGTGCGATTCTTTGTTGTCAAAATAAAATATCGTCCTCTACTTTATATGACCACGTACAATTTATGTCATTACTCAAAAATTATGAAAAAATAAAATGGAGGTCCAAAACATATGAAGAATTTACACAAGAACATATGGATTGGTCTGATAGGTATTCATTTTATACAACAGGAAAATATTACAGAACATACAATTTGGATTTCGAAAATGAAGTAATAAAACAATTTCATTTTCAAAACAATTTATACTTCCCGGTTCTTCTCCGAGATTCCACTGAATATAATATGGAGTCAGCAATACAATCCAATTGTGTAAAAACTTATATCAACAAACCTTACAATTTTATAATTTCATTAAGAAAAAATTCTTCAACTTCAGATGAACGAGTAACCCTTGAATATTCTGTTTATTATTCAAATGATAAATTAAATGTTAAACGTATTCAGTCCTTGGGTAGATTTAATAATCGTATGACTATCGAGTTTGAAGCCGCGGCGGAGATTCTTGATACAAGAGTCCAATATCTATTCAAAGATGGTAAGTTCAAACTTCCTGATTTGAAAGTTATTCGTGGGGGTGAAGAAAGATTTACCAAAGCTATAGTACAAAGAACACTCACAAGTAATTGGGGTGATAGTCAATACAATATAGTTTGGGAAAATGAATCTATCACTAATATTAATAGTAACTATACCCCACAAATTGATGGTTTAATTCAGGTAATATAATATAAATAATTTATTCTTAAGATATTTATTTATAAATGATACCTGAATACATAATCGATTGGTTTAAAGAAAGATTTAAGGTGTATCCCTCTATCGTAGAGGTCAATCATAAACCTGAACAATTTGTGAATGAATTAACTTCCAAATCACATTTACTTCAGTATCAAAAAATTGTTTCAGATAAAATTACATTTAATGTAAAACGTCTTTTTGAATATGACCCTACAGGTATTTTATTGTATGTAGAAGAAACAGATGAAAAAAATTATTTTAATATTTTCGTTTTGTCTTTGGTGGATAAACAACAAATTATTGATTATGTTTTACATAACCTAAACAAAAAATTTAAAAATTATGGAAATAAATAGTGTAGAATTACAGAAAAAAATTCAGAATGGGGAAAAGGTTGTAGTTGATTTTTGGGCAAAATGGTGTGGTCCCTGTAAGGTTTTAAAACCTACTTTTGAAAAAGTATCACAATCTGTTATAAGTGAAGGTAAAGAAGTTCAAATGTATACTTTGGATGTAGAAGAAAATCGAGACCTTGCGGTTAGTTTAGGTATTAGAGCGGTTCCTACAATTAAAGCGTTTTCGAACGGAAAAGAAGTTTTTTCTCAAACAGGACTTCAAACTGATTCTCAACTAAAAAGTTTAGTAGAAAACGTTCTTAATGGATAAATTGATTATACTTTTTTCTATGAAAGGTTGTCCACATTGTGTGACAATGAAAAATTCGTTAAATGAGAGTAATATAGATTTTGTTGAGAGAGACATCGATGAGTATAAAGAAGAGTATGATTTATTTGTTGAAGCGACTGATAATGAGTATGTCCCTGCTTTTATGATAATTGAAAACGTAAGTGACAAACCTATTAGTTACCTATATGCCCCTGAACGAGACTTCAATGAAGTTCAAGAAGGCGTAGAAATAATCAAAGAACACTTAGCATAATTTAACTTACTAAAACTACACTTCCAATGAGTGTAAAATTTGGTTAGCTCAATTATTTTTACTATTTATGTAGAAAGAAACAGCTATGAAATCAATTTTTTATTTACTCGTCTTTGTTGTTAGTTTATTAACAACAACACTAAAATCACAAATTTTTAACGATTCCTTAAAAGGTTTTGATAAAAATCAAGTTGTATTGTACGCTAAACAAAATGGTGTCGAAGGACAAGAACTCTACAATTATATTAAACAAAGACAACGTAACTTTATAAAAGAAAAATATTTTAAATTAGGTAGACCCTTTTATTATTTACCTCAGGATTTCAGTCCAACAGAAAATCCAACTCACGAACCACCAATAAGTGGTAAATTATTAGGTGGACCTGGAAATGTATTGGTGGCTCCTTGTGTTAATGAAGGGTTTGAGAATACAGCTGCTGGTTCATATAATGGAGCGGCGAATGCTTTTGCTGTACAGGGTTGGACATTATACGGAAATTATGCAACTAATGCAGGTTACAATTGTAATTCTTTAGGAAGCCCATATAATTTAGGCGCTAATGAATTTAGTATTGTTACTACACCAATAAATTACGCGGCGACACTTGGCGGTTGTTCTTTTGTGATAGGGAATTCACCTTTTGGTGGTGTTAGGGTTGCAAGAATGGGGGACAATACAAGTAATTATGCTCGAAATAAAATAGCTCAGAGATTTCCCGTTACTCAAGCCAACGCATTATTTCAATTCGCTTTTGCCGGATACTATGAAAATCCCGGACACGGATGTTGTGACCAACCAGGTCTTTATTTGAGAGTTATAAACGCTTGTAATGGTAATAGTGTTGCTTCTTGTTCCTCTATGACTTTGGCGGCAAATTGTGGTTCTTTGGCAAATGTTCAATTTACAAATTGTGGTTATGGAGTTATGTCGAATTGGCAAACTAAATCTATTGATTTGACACCATATATAGGTGGATGTGTTACAATTGAAGTCTGGACTACAGATTGTAATTTTGGTGGGCACTATGGTACAACTTTTTTTGACGCAGTATGTGGAGGACAAAATATTTCACCAGGTTTAGGTGGTTTACCTGGAGGTCCAATACCTGGTGCAGTTTCATTCTGTGCGGGGTCAGGTTTAGCCCAAATAAATGCTCCACTTGGATATAATTCTTATCAGTGGGTTGGACCTAATGGACCTATACCTCCTCCTATGGGTACTATGGCGGTTATTACAATCACAAACCCAATACCGGGACAAACATATACCGTAAACTTAACATCAAGTGGTGGATGTCAATTAAGTTCCATTTCACAATTGAATACAACCACCGTAATGATAGCGGGGATTGGTTCCAGTACAACCTGTCCAAATGGTTCTTCAGGTTCAGCTACGGTACAAGGTTCGGGAAGTGGTGCTGGTTACACTTATACTTGGACAAATACTTCTAATAGTGTTGTAGGAAACTCGTCTGTTGCTGTCAACTTACCTGCGGGTATTTATTCCGTAACAATTGCAGGTGCAGGAAACGCTTTATGTGGTACCGCATCTGCAACCATATCAGTTGGTACAGGAACTCCTCAGACTTCTTATTTGTATAAACCTTATTGTGGGGCTCAAGCTTTCTTAAATACTACAGGAGGAAGTAATTTTCAATGGTATTTAGGAAACTCACCAATACAAGGTTCTGTAGGAACCGCACCCGGATATACCGTAAATAACCCATCACCCGGACAAGTTTACAATCTCTCATATACAAACCTTCAAAATTGCTTATCTCAAGTTAGTTATACATTAATGTCGTCAGCACCAGGTGCGGTTAGTGTTACCTCATCTTCAGTGTGTGTAAATGGAATAAACGGGACTGCAACTATTAATCTTAGTCCAGCACCCGGAGCTCCTCCCGGCGTTAATAGTTACTCAGTCGTGAATGCGGTAGGTACACCTCCCTACAATTATTCGGTTTATCCTACAGCTCTTAATACTCTTACGGTAGGTGGTCTATCAGCTGGCGTTTATAGTGTTGAAACATTCGATGGTTCTTGTAAGTACTTTAACCTTTTGTACATTAATACCTATTTGAATAACCCAACTATTTCCCCAACTTCAATGACACCTTGTACTCAACCATTTGCGGCGAGTATAACTTGGTCGGTCCCACCTCAAGCGGGTCAATTCACTTTTAATTGGCAACCCAATTTATATATTATGGGTAATCTCAATGCCTCTCAGAATGTATTAATTCAACCAAATGTACCTCCTGGTACAAATACTATTATAACTTATACTTGTGTAATTACTCCCACAATAATCAATTGTCCTATTACTCGAACTATGTCGATTAATATGATTAATCCGGCTACACCTACCTTTGTTCCGATACCAAATCTATGTACTAATGGTAATAGTTACTCAATTCAAGTAACACCTGGCGGAGGTACATTTTCAATTCCTAATGGTGTAATTGTACCTTCATCAACATTATTGGCTTTGGGTACCAATACTTTTACTTATCAATATAGTTTGAATGGTTGTGGTAGTTCTAATTCAGGAACATTTCAACTTAATAGATTTAATCCCGCAACCTTGACTTCAACAATATCTCCTGTTTGTGTAACCAATCCAACAATTAACCTTATGAATATTGTTCAAAGTACGGTTGGTGTATGGTCAGGGGTAAACTTATCGAACGGAGTATTCAACCCGGCAGGATTACCTACAAACAATTATTTCTTCACCTATTCGACACAATCTAATCCTAACCCAAGTGTTTGTCCCGACCAAAGCACTTTGAGTATTTCGGTGACTAATACTGTATTACCTTCAATAGCAATCAATCCTGAATTTTGTACTAATGGTTCGACCTTCCAAGTAGTGGCAAATCCAAGTGGTGGTAATTGGTCTAACCCAACTATGTCTCAAAATGGAATTGTTACACCTTCTTTGGCAACACTACAAAATACGTTAGCAAGTTATACGGTAAATGTTGGACCTTGTGTTAATACAAATACATTTGCTCTTCGTCCGTCAATTTTTACTTCAGCATCCATTACAGGAACTATTGGACATATGTGTGTGAATAATTCACCATTTAATTTAGCAAATATTGGTCCCACAGTTTCAGTACCTCCGCATCCTA